>OIYP01000531.1_pt1 | contig 24429 bp, 18 predicted proteins | sample 1588261 | NCBI WGS metagenome assembly OIYP01 (sample SAMN03283293) | human gut metagenome | biome: human-associated habitat; material: feces | host: Homo sapiens | place: Peru | collected 2012
CGTTGTCGGCAAGAAAGAAAACATATATCCTCTTGTACAGACTGTTAATGCACTATATCTACAATTACTTGAAATGCAGAAAGCATTTACTGAATGCTGTGAACATCAAACTTTAAACAATCTTCCCACAAGTGATGAAATCAAGGAACTGCAAACCGACTATAACAATATGCTTACAGCCATCATTGATCTGCTTGATGGTGCTAAGTATCTGTGGGAAGGAGAACATCATGAAACAAAATAATCCTTGTTACCTGTTTGGTATGTATGAACCTGATACTAATTCCGTTATCATTAATGCTATCAATGATACATATTCCGGCACGCCTCTTACTATCAGTTGCGAAAAATGTAATTCAGCCGTCTTGCTCGATACACCTGATGATATCGCGTATCTATATCGGCTGGCACAGGAAAATCCTCTGCTGTATGCTGAATTAGCTTGCAAACCTAATGGATTACAGGAATATATGAATGCTATGAATGAATTTAATTAATATTAGTTATTTTATCATTATCACAAGCTGATCTAGTAATGTTTTGCTCGAACTTATAACAACTTTTCGTCGCTTTTCCAATAAAAAAAGCGGCGAATTATTTTAATCTATATAACTTGCCTTTCCACTATCAATGCTTTTCCCAATCTTCTCTATTATCCCTGCCATAAAACAAAGTCTATCATATACTCGTTATCATTAGTAATAATGAAACTGGATATATTTAATCCACAGGCTTAATATATCTTCTTCTTTTAGTTGTTCCAATACAAGCCAATAACTCCTTATTCACTAATTTGTTTAATAATTGTCTTGTCCTTGGACCTTTTAATCCTATCTTTTCTGCCACCTGTTCCGTACTATATTCAACACCAGCCTCCATAATGGCTAAAATCTGCTGATGTCTTTCTGATAACATCATTCCTTCCCTGTTTTTTAAATCTGCTGATTTTTCTGCTGATTCTGCTGATTTTTCTGCTGATTCTGCTGATTTTTCTGCTGATTTTTCTGCTGATTTATCATCAGATTCCTTTTCCATCTTCATCACAAGTGTCACCTGATCAAGATTTGTATCTTCTATCAATTGTGGTTTTATCCATCCTTCTGACTTCCACACATCAAGAATTGTCGGGAATCCAGAGCCAGCATTATCGCCAAATTCAACCAATCTAAGCATAATCTGCATATGAGGATTTCTTGACTTTGAATTGCCTCCACGATAAATATCCTCTAACGAAAGTTTCAAAATTCCCGAATTTGTAAATTCAAATGAATCAAACCTCTTAATCGCAGAATTTAGTTTGATTTTGGTTATTTTAATGTAGTTATCTATATCATTTAGTATTGATAACTCATGCTTTTTTCCACACGTTATTTTTCGTTTCACATATTTTTAGTACCAATCCAGTACCATTGCATTTTTTCATTATTGTGTGTAGTTCCGGTGGCTTGCAGGTCGATTAATAAAAACTATCTAGTCAAATAAATATTTATATGCTACTCGATTTTCAAAAGAAGAACCAAACCCTAATTCAATTCGTTTCTCCTCTTCTTTATTCCAAAATTCACTCTTATGCTCCAGTATCCTTTCCCTATAATGATTACTATTTATAAAATTACACCACATAGTATCAGATATCTTAATATTTCTATAATCAAAGGATTCTGGATTGAAAATGAATTCTAAATAATCACTCATATACGCATACTCTTTCATAAACTCTATATCATTTTCGTTTGCAATATCTAATAGAATATATATGACCAATTGATTAATAGCCTCCGCTTTATGATCAGGATATGAATATACTCCTTTATTGCTACTAGCGTACTTTTTAAACTTATTCACATAATATTCCTTTATTTTGTCATTAAACGATAAAATTTTTTCATATAATAATTGAAATATCTCTTGTTCCCAGTTATTATTCAGATTCTCTTCTATATAATTTTTCCATTCACTTTCGTCATACTTCAACAAAACCCTTCTATGAATATATACCCATAATGTCTTCTGACGATTGTTATCTTTTATTCTATCAAATTCTTTACAACAATTATTATATATCTTTTTATCAGATAATTCAGATAATATCTGTATCAATTCAGGATATGCATTACTATGTGCCGTTGCCTCCAATAAAATGTCACTATTGATTAGCAATTTCAATAAGTCGCCATACCCTTTAATATCTTTATCAAAATGCTGTTTTACATAAATTGACAGAGCATATATGTTATTTGTAATTGTACGAACATTTTCTTTTTCATCAGGGGTTAGCAATAATACAAAAGCTTTTACAATTCTAGAGTTTTGTTCATAATTTAACTTGCACAGCGATAATAAGAAGCTAAATGATTCTAACTGCTCTATCATCCTTAAATTCCAATATTCCTTCATGGATAAACAGAAATCCTCAAATAACAAAGAAATATCAAACTTATCAGATAACTCTATTGAATCAACTTTGTAATGTGATACTATACTTCTTAATTCTTTTTGTTTAATGTGTTTTACTATTATATCCACATCCAATAGTTCAATAGGATATGGACTAACATTTGTTCTCATAAATCCCCCATGAAAATCTCCTTGGAATTCATCGGGATAATATGTACAAAATATTGCTTTAATATACGGTGTCACCATTTTTTCAACATTGTTGAACCAATCCAACATCAAATGATTTTTCTTATAGAATAAATAATAGTCATACGCAATTTGCCTAATTAAAAATAAATCCCCATAAATGGTTCCACCCATTTTAGAAATACTAGCCTTTTTCATATAATATTCTTCATGTTTTAAAAGAATATCATTCATTTCTTGAATGTCAGCACCCTTGTTTGTAATATCCTTTATTGTATTATATGCTCTACTATATCGAGCCGCCGCCTGATCTAATAAAAGATTTAATTTATCGTAATTTTCTTTCTCATTCATTAAGTATGATAAAGAACGCATGCATGTATTATTAAATTCATATATTGCTAATTCATAACACTTTTGATTTGAAAGTTTCTGATAATCAAAAGACGCATACAGCTCTTTCAAATCGTTCATTACAGACGATAATCCATCAGTATACTTAACCAATGAATAATAATATGCCTTTACAGAACTTGATGGTTCTTTTTCTATTCTATCCATAATTTCGTGATACTTATTATTGATAGAAAGCTTAAATAAAATATCGTTTTCTTTACCTTCTTCTTCAAAAAACTCATTATCTCTGGCATTTCCTGACTCTAACTGAATTCCATATATACCAGCTTTTATCAGTAAATTACATAATTCCTTATTTCTAAGGAGTATCTTAAAATTATCATACTCTTCTTTATCCGAAAACGTCAGCACCGGTGCATTTATTCCACGTACACTTTTAAAATCGAACATCTCTAAAATTGTCTTATAACTAATATAATTAAAACACGAAATATCAGCTTTAAATTTTAACAATCTACCATTTAGCGCCTGAACTTTGTCATTTGTATACGCTAATCCTTCGTTGTTCAAATAATATAAAAAAGCATACAATTTTTTTCCTATATCATTGCTAATATTTTCACAATTTGAATTATCTATCATATAATCCGATATTTGAGATAAATCTACTAACTCAACACCTTTGTTTTTCCAGTATGATATGTCATGAGCACAATCTTTAATTTTATCTACTACTAAGTAATGTGGCTGACGATTTTCTACCCTTTTTTCTTTAACAAAGAAATCAATATAACTCATAATAAGTTTCAAGTTATTATCATTTAACGAATATCCTACAAAGAGAAATGTTTTGTCAATCAAAAGGGATTTTATAAACGTCTCTATAATAATATGATTTTGAGAATAATTTAAATAGTCATCCTCTTTTAAAACAATATTCTGAATATCATCAATATCGCCATGCATTTTGATAATATAATTTCGTCCTTTTTTTGACAAAATATCATTATCTTTCGTTATGATTGCATATTTAGAAACTCTAGGATCATTTACATTTTCCAGTAAATGATCATAATTTGTCGTTATAATATGTTCTGGTTGTAGCTTAACAATAATTTCATCAATAATATTAGTTTCATATTCATCACTACAAAACTTTTCTTTCAAAAAATCATAATATGTTTTTTTCTCTTCTTCAGTATCACCAAAGCTTTCATAAAAATGTTGTGGGATACGAAGAAAATCCTCGGCTGAAAAATCATATTTCAATTTACAATTATAACCATTTATACTGCACATTTCGATTTGCTCGCCGCATTCTCCACATAACAAATCTTTTATCTCGCATGATGTACATTTATTTTCACCGATTTTATCAGCAATCTCTTTAACTAACTCCCACCATGAACACACACCAGAATTTTTAGAAACGCCAGCCCCCACAAAAATCACAAGATTCTCATTTGAATTTATTTGCTTGATTTTTTCTATTTGTTCGATAATCTTGTTCATCAATCTCACCTCACAAAGTGCACTTTTTTCGTTGCTTTCTCATAGCTATCTATCAGCAAAACTTCATCTCGGGCGGAGAGAATAATCTATGTGTATTGTAGTACATATTTGTGTTTTTATTATCCATATTCTCTGTTTTTTACAGTTCTCTCTACCTCGTCCAAAATTTTTAGAGCCAAAATAGAGCCAATAAAATAATACAACTATATTGCTTTTATATTACTATTCCATGTCTAGCCAAAAAATTTTCTCTTTCCCATGTTATCATTTGATAATAATCTGCTTCATCTTCAAAATCCACAAAATCATAAACATCTTTCTGCTTCATATCTGGGATTTCTTGAAACAGTTTATTAACGTTAAACTTCTGAACCAAATCAGGGAACAATGTAACGGTATCATCCAAATACTTTTCAATATATTTTATAATTTTTTTTCGATAATTTTTCTCTATAGAATCAATATATGCTATATATCCTCTAATTTTATCATTACTTGAATAATCCCCACTTACTATTTCAAAATGAATCATTGCACGAACCATTTTCTTCATTTCCTTTGGTGCCTTTACAATTCCGTCATTCAAAGTAACTCCTAGGACTTCTTTATGTACTTTAGGTGTAAGAAACTGTGTCTTTTTATCATTAATGACAAAACCTTCATCTTCTACTATTTTTCTAATCATACCATAGATGTTTCTTAATGCATCCCTGTGGCTGTCAGGTTGTCATATGACACCTGCTGCCACGCCCAAAATGAAAGGAGCATTGCCATGAGTAGCAAACATAAAAATCCAACCATCAGCTTCCGAGTTACAGACGCTGAGCGAAAACAAATTGAAGCTCGTATTCTTGCCAGTGGGATGATGAAAAAAGATTACTTCATCCGTTCCTGTATCTACAATCGCATCTGTGTTGTTGGCAAGAAAGAAACCATATATCCTCTGGTACAGACTGTGAACGCTTTGTACCTGCAATTGCTGGATGTGCAAAAAGCATTTACCTCATCTGACCAAAATATTGATACACTTCCTTCTTCCGATAAGATTAATGAATTACAGACTGATTACACCAATATGCTGACAGCCATTATTGACCTGTTAGATGGTGCAAAATATCTGTGGGAAGAAGGCTGTCATGAACAATAATCTTAATTTCCAGTTCGGTATGTATGATCCTGTTACCGACTCCATTATTGTCAATTCCAGTGAGAACTCTGTTTTTGTTATCCGTTGCAACGAATATAATTCTTCCGTTATCTTTGAGGAACCGGATGATATAGCTTATCTGTACCGGTTGGCAAAAGATTCACCTCTTACATATGCCAAGCTTGCACTGAAGGAAAATGGTCTGCAGGATTATGTGGATGCGATGAATGAATTAAATTAACCTGTTTCTCCTATAAGAACTCTCTTAGTCTTACATTGTATAAGCTAGGGGAGTTTCTTATCCGCATAGTAACTCACAATTTCCTGTTCAAGTTTCACATTATGTTCCTGCATATACTTTAAAACATCATAATATGGTTCTTCCATTAACGCCCCTATCCTACTCATATCATTATCCGTTAATTCTCTTAGACAATGGCTAAAACGAATATCACATAATTGCTCTATACCCATACAATACATTTCAAAACTCTTAGAAGTTTCACGGCATAAATGCTTATGAATTAAGAATCCGCCAATATCAATATCTCCAAAATGATAATATTTGATATTAGGATTGTCTGAAATGACTTTTTTTAAAAACTCTATCTGATCTCTATTAGCAAAACCTCCCAAATACATCATAGCAAACTTCCCGTTTCTCAATCTCTGAAAAGATGTCTTGTTTTCAATCGTCATTACACTTTCAGCATTAACACTAATACTTTTTATTCTTCGCACATCGCTGGATGCTATTGCTATGCCACCTTGAAGTTTTGATATATCCAAAGCATACTGCTCCAATTCAATTATCCAATTACCTTTTATAAAGATTTCCTGTTCTGCCGGTGTAACATAAAAGAAACTTAAAATGTTATCATTCCTTTCACCTTCTTCTTTAGTTCTACCAGTGGCAGTTCTCAAAAATGTACATATCTCTTCATAGTTATTATTTTCAAACCATTTTGAATTACCATACACCAACATAGAAACTTCTCTTACATATAAATTTTCTTTATTCTTTTCCAAAAAACTAAACATTTTCAGATTTGCTTCAATTTTCTCAGGAACAAGTACGCACCTCGGATCTTCAACCTGAGCAAGAATACTTTCACAATAATGTTGCACAATTTTCTCTGTACAAATATACTTATTTACAATTTCATGTACTTGTTTCGAAATAATACTTTGAGGAATGACACCATATTCTTCTTTTAAATATTCATATACTGCATTTAATTTTCCTTCAGAAAAATATATCTTTTCTATGTCATCACTAAATTTCAAATAATCAGCAGTTACAAAACCCATATCAGTCAATACAGTGACAGCTTCATTAATTCCTTGCTTTTCCAATATGTCTGCATTGTTTCTGTCATAATCTTTATATACTTCTTTTGGTTTTAATATAATTCTTCTATTAGTAGTAATATTCTTTGCATAACGATTATTATATTTTTTCAATAGTCCATCGAGTATTATCTGTTTATAATCTTTATTGCTCATGGAACTTAATCTCTCCTATCTGCATATTATCATTACTAATCTTAAGAACAGGAATGATTACGCCACATTCACTACCAATAGATTCCAACTTGTTAGGTGGAGCACAAAAAATAACCTGAAAATTTTGGTTTTTAAAGAAATCTAACATCAATTTTATATTATGATCACTCATTTTTTCAAAAGGCTCATCAATAAAAATCAACCTCACTGAATTTATCCTAACATTGTACAACATCGACAATGCTGCGGAAAGTATAAGTGTATATGGTATCTGTGTTCCTGCGCCTGAATTATATCCCACCTGCTTCGATAGCTTACCATCTTTTACTTCATCATTATTGATAATAATTTCATAACTCATATAATTTCGATAATCTGCAAATTTCTTTATTTCCGCAATATCGTTATGGTCAATAATCTTATTGATAATATCACGAATTTCCCTCTCTCTTGTTTCAACTTCGTCACTTTCGTATCCCATAAGACTTGTAAATGTCATTTGCCCCTCAGACATATTGTTCGTTTCCTGCAAATATTCTGCATATCTTAGTATTTTTGCATAATCCGAATTATCATTCAACATTTTAACATCAAATTGATACTTTGTAGAAAACTGAAGTTTTCGCAATTCCTTATTTATATCCGAAATATCATCCTTTGCATTTTTTGCCGTATTATATATATTCAGAACAAACTCCCTTTTAAATATTCGCTCATAAGTTATTGTCTGTTCTTTCAGCTTTTGTTGTATACCTTGCAAATCATCAATCCAGATTTTCCCTCTTCTTCTTTGATAGTCAGCTTCATACTCCAAACCAATAGGTAATTTATCTACTTCTTGCTTTCGATTATTATACGCTTGTTGCTTACCATTAATATTTCCTTCAAGTTCACGCACTCTACGATCTACTCTCTCTTTTGTCGCACGAACCATAAGAGCACCATTCTGGTTTTCTCCGGATAAATATTGATCATATTCTTCTATTGCTTTTTCTACAGAAGAATTACTTACAATTCTTTCCTCATCTAATTCTGCCTGTTTTGCACTTTCCTTTACTTTAAAATCTTTAATTAATTTCTCCTTCTGTGATATGGTGGTTTCCAAAATTGTCTTTTGCTTTATACTATTTGCACGCTCATTTTGTTTAGACTCTAATTGTTTTTCAAGTACACACACGCGTTCATTTAAGGTCATGAATTCTGCATTATTTTTTTGTGCCTCTAATAACTCCTTATAATGTCCTCTTTCATTATTCAAATTTACAGATACATCTGACCACTCCTTGTGAACATTTAAATTATACTCTTTAAAATATGCTAAACCAGCCTGCAGATTATTTGACTTATCTTGCAAACTTCTTTGTTTCAAAAGTATATCCTGTTCTTTCTTTTCTAACTCGCGCAACCTTTTCTCAGCCACTCTTCTATTGAGTTCTATTGCCTGACTTCCCAAACAATAACTTCTGATTTTTCTTGTATTAATATAAGTTACAGCCATATTACGACTCAGTTTTCCTTCCATCGACATAGCATTATCATATTCTGGTACATTTTCAATATTTACAGCATGAATTCTTCCTAACCAAAATTTAAAATAATTTGCTGCAGTCTCATTTTGTACGGAAAGATAGTAAAAAACCGAATCTTCTTCACAATCCATCTCTCTTGACATCAATCGCTTCGTATTTACCAGTTCAACATATCGATACCTCGACTTGTCTAACACAGCATTCGCAACATCAAAAACTTCTTTCGATACTATAATTGCATAACGATGTATCCCTAAAAAGGCTTCTATCGCATTCCTCCAATTTTCATCCTTCAATTCTATTACATATTCATAAGCCATATGTGCTTCTTCACTAATACCACGCTTTTTGAATTCACAATTAATTTCTTTAATAAGTTCGACCTGCTCTTGAACATTGGAATAATTCATCTTATTTCTATTGCAACTTTCAATAATACTATTTTGTTCCACACATTCGTTCTGCACTATTTCCAACTCTTTTTTCAGCAAAGTATTTTTCTCAATTAAGTTGTCACGACATCCCTGTATCTCTTCTTTCAACGAATCAATAAATCTTTGTTTTTCAGCTACTTCAAAACATTTTGATGTCAATCTTCCAAGTACATTATCATTTTGTACTGTTACTCCCATCTCTGATAATTGAACAATCATTTCTTGCATTTTCTGCTGAAAGATTTCCAATTTTCCTTTTTCGTCATTCAACTTTGTCAATTGTTTTTCATACGTATCTATCAATTGTTTAGATGCTTCTATTGCCTTTGAGACATCAAGATCAAGGAGCGCTCTTCTCGTTTTCGAATAAGTTTTATCAATATCATTTATTTCCTGGTCCTGCTCTTCAATCCTTCTTCCTAAATCTTCACATGTAATAACACTCTTTTTGATTAATTCCTCCGATTCCAAAATCTCTCTCTGACACTCCACCAGAGCTTTGTACTTAATTTTTATATCATCTATCTTCAGCTGTAATGCCTTCTTGTCATGCTCTTCATAATCTGCCAATATAGAATCTAAATCTTGTAATTCTTGATTTATTTGTTCCAAACTGCCATTTATCTGTTCGATATTCTTCTTTGCTTCTTTCAATTTATCAAAATTAACATCATGTTCTTCTAAAACTGATTCCTTTATAAATTCCTGAATTTTTGCAGCCGGATTATACGCCATTATATTTCTTAATTTTCTCTGATATTTTGGAACCTCCTGATAAGGCAATTTAAGTCCTATCATTTGCATAAATAAAGTAATACCTTCTTTTTTAGTCTTCATCTGTATCCCATATTTTTTCTGAAATCCTAAAGCATCGTAAGGTTTTACAAGCGAATCTTCCTCATATACAAATGAAATATCAGCAATTGTTTTTCCATCCATAGCATACCAATGTGTACCTCTGACATCTGTAACAGCTGTTTCTATTACTACACCCAACACAAATGGATTCTCATTTATCTGATCAAAATATTCCAACGCAATATGTGTATACACTACTGGTATCTTATCAGCAGGCCTTGCATATATTCCAGCACTTGCATCCACTAAACATCGCGTATATGAAACTAAATTACGTTTTCCAACACCAGTATTGTACCCACTAGTTGCCTTATTAAATTGAGTATCACCTGTATATGCATATTTAATAGCATCTAATATTGTTGATTTTCCACATTCATTTTCACCGGAAATTAATGTGAGATTTTCAGAAACAGGGATTGTCCTATTGGAAAATCCATACCAGTTTACCAAATGTATATTTTGCAAAATCGTTTTATTCATCTGCATCCCCACTTTCCAAGAATTCATCCTGCTCAGTCTCTATGTTCTCTACATCTGGTGCATATTCCGCCATAACTTGCTTTAATTGTCCAATATCCATACAAAATTGTAATGACGGGTATAATCGAACTTTCCCTTCTTCTGTTGATATGTCGTCACTATAATCTATCAGGTTAAATTTTTTAAATATGCGATACGAATCTTTAAAATCCACAGGTTTCATATTAATTTGATAAATTTTGCATTTATCAATAATATCGCCAACCGTTATATGAACTGGGTCTGCATATCCCATACGTTCCAAAAACAAAAGCCACAGTACCATTAATAACTTTACCTGCTTTGCATCGAATCGATATAAATTTATTCTCTTTAATCCAACTGTTTCAACATCTGCATCTGCCTGTTGTAACATAGCTACTTTCATTCTTTCTTCAACGATAACCTTGTAACCAATAGCAGCCAAATATGTATTTACATCATATTGATTGGATTCTGACGATATGAAATCATATAATTTCTCGTCTTTGTCAGCCACAATAAATGTTGTATCAAGCATTTTACGAACACATTTCTTAAATAAATATGCATCTTCTTCACTCATTTTTTTAATAAAGCTGAAATCATTCATAAACCGACTCCTTCTATTTCTTAATTACAGTCACATCCGTAATATCCGCAATTTCTGTTTTTACAGTTTCTTCCGACAGTCGAATATCATACGGAAACTCCTCATTTTTAGCATAAAGCATTGCTGCTGCATACATCAATATCTCCTCTTTCGTCTGAATCGACTTTTCTTTAATATTTATTCCATTTTCACTACCCAATTGTACATCTAGGAAAGTAGTTACCCTATCAACAGAATATCTATTTGGAGAACTATTAAACAACCTTTCTGTTTGTACTCTCTTTTCTTCTTCTGATAACTCAACTGTTGGAAGTCCAATATTTTCTCCCTCGTTTTTCACACGCTTATTCTTTTCAAAAGATTTGTATCCTACATACTTTTGATTAGTGATACGTGTACAATCTGCAACTTTTTCCATAACAGCATTCTGTTCTTCTTCTGTCATCTTAGACACGGTATTCAAAAAATCATTAATTACAGCTTCTAATCTTACCCCATTACTTGCCATCAACATAATTCTTGTATTTGCAAGATTATAGTAATTATTAATACGATTATCTATAAGCTCCATATTAGCTTCATATTCAACACTTAAAAAATACTGGAGTTCTGCAAAATATCGTTCAACGCGCTCTCTGGCCTCTTCATAATTCAATTGCAATTTCTCCGAGCATTCTTTTATCATTTTTTCGCAAGTTTCTTCCTGTCTAAGTATCCTTAATTTTGCCTTTATAAACGATATTTGTGCAGGAATCAAACCATTATTTTTTACAAAAAAATATTCGTTAAAAAAAAGATCCAGCATTTCATCTTTCATTATAAATTGTCCAAAACTATTGATATCTTGAAAAACAATTACTGCTTTCATGATACTTGAAATACTATCTTTCAACTCTACCAATTCGTTTTTTAATTCTGTTTCATTATCAATTAGCGGCACTAGAATATTAGTATAAGGTCTCTCTCTACGAACAGAATCTTCCTCACATACAGATTTTATAATTTCATACATAGAGAAAATACGATTTGACATCATTCCTTCTTCACTTTTTTCTGTCATTTTTCTCAAAAAATCCATAAACCTTCTACAGTAAATTGAAATATTAACAACATACTCACCATTTCTACCTATCTCACGAGGAAGTAACCAACCACATTCACGAAACATTGAAAGAATTGTCGAAGGCTGCAACTCAGTACTACTATCCTCAGCTTCCATTTCTTCAACTTCATTAATATCATCCGACTTGTTTTTCTTTATTTCACTTATTCCAGCATTCTTTAAATAAATAGTAATACTATCTTTTGCATCCGATTCATACAATACCGGCAATTCTTTCGTTTTATCAATTAATATCTGAACGCAATCATAATATATTCTTTTATGTTTCAAGGTTAATGGTTTAAAGAAAGCATCATTTTTTATATAATCAAAAAAATTCACTATTTCACCTCCGATTGAACTCGAAACTTTGCATCTATTACCAGTCTCAAGTTAGTCTCATAATCCCATTTACAAAATGAGACTAACTTGAAACCGAATTTATCTTATAATTTCAAAAACATTGATTTTACTGCATTTCTTCAATTTTTCTTAGTCTCATCCGGCATCAAATCTCATGAGACTTGGTTGAGACTAACTTGAGACTTGGTGAGACTAAGTGGCTTACAAAGTCCATGTTGATGTCTTTTTATCATACATCGCACCTGTAACCTTTTTAATTTTTGCATAATCCCTGAATACCGTTGCTCTTGATATGTCAAATTCTGCCATTACCTGCTCAACAGACAAATGAAGATTTTCGCATATCATATTGTAAATCTTTTGTTCTCTTACAGACAATATCTTCTGCTCCCGTGCTTCATATGCTGCCATTTTATCCAGTGGAATTGTTATTCTAAATACATCATCCTCAATTAATTCAGGTTTTCCACCATCTGAATAAATCGGTGTATACTTGTACAAGTTTCTCACGCCTGAGCCAATCGTATCTGTTCTACCAATGTTAGCAAAAAATTGCTGGATTAACGGATTTTTAGGATATGGTGTAAATTCATCACTCATAATATTTCCGTGTCGTCTTGGGATACACCAGTTTTCTGTTTTTAACCAGTCTTTTTCAATAATTACCTTTGCCGGAAATGCACTTGAATAATCCCTATGAACAAGTATATTACCAATTACTTCTCTGGCAATAATTCCTCTGATACTTGTATTTACATTATCAATCAGGCAGAACTTATCTGATGTGTGTTTCGCCACAAATCCCATCAAAAGGTCATATGCTTCTATCAGATTTGTCGTCACCTGCAATCTATCATCATATCGATCTACATTTTCAACTCTGTAAATTGCATCCGTAATATATCCGGGACAACAGGAACGAATCACTTCATCTTTTCCAAACAATAGTACGCCCGCCAGATTATATCCCTGAATACCTGATGAAAAATCTTTTTCCCACAAACCTGCACTTGTAAGTATCTCTTCATCAGACATTGTAAGCCACTGATGATCTGGATTTTTACTTTTTGCAAGATTACGCACCTTGTCCATTAAGTCAAGACGCAGATCTTCCTTTGTTACATATGGGAAAATCTTATGTTCCGCATATGTAGTACTCTTTCTGTTGTACATATTCTGTAACTGAATTGGCGAATCCGTAATATCCATATCACCATCTTCATTTCGGTCATATATTCTGTTTCCACATTTTTCCACAGTAGCCGTTGGCGGTACATATACCCATAATAATATCATTCCTTCGTATTCGAAGTCCTCTATTGAAAGATACAGCGTTGGTGACATCTTGCTCGGATTATTGAGCTGATTCACAAAGTTTTTCTTCATATCTTTTATTAAATTCGGATTAATACCTATTGGTGTACCATCATCCTCAACACCCATAATAATATATCCACCATATCTATTGGAAAAAGAACACACTGTATCATAAACATCCTCCTGGATGCCATGCTGACAGGTTTTATATTCTACTGTTATCTTTTCATCTTTTGAAAGCAAGTCTCTCATAAGTTCTGTTGTCATTTAATCGCCTCCAATTTTTTAATACATCGCTATAAAACATTTTCCGTAATTCTTCTGAAATATCAGAAATGGCATCTCGGCTCTAGCGAGCATACTATTGTTTACTGGCACATAACTGTAGACATCAATACCAGGTATGTTTTGATTACCTTTTCTTTATTCAAGTTATAAATATAATTTTCTCCGCTATTCCATAAAGTTTTCATCTTAATGGCAATGCAGTTTGTCTGAACAGCAACTTTATAATCTTCAAGCATCGACTTATTTATCTGCTCAGTATTTATGCCATCCGATATATCCATATTTCTATTATTAGATTTTACAATATGAACCTCCTTATTCTTTATTGCCTCATCATCAAAACCCAAGTCCGTATATAACTTTTCATAGTCCGTTACCATTTCAGGCAGAACAATTTTGACAGCAAAACGACTATTCAGAAGATTACTTACCGATTTATCATCCGCCCGGAATAAATAAATGCCCCATCCGGCATCATACCCATCTTCGTCTTCTATGCGAAATGAATCATATGCAATAAACTACTTATCCACAGCTAACAATTCTTTCTTTGTTGGCTTTGCAAATTTTACGATTTCATATGTTGTACTCATAACCGGCCTCCTTTCCGTAATTTATGCCGAAAATAAATACTATGCTACCACCATTTGCGATTTTTCTATTAGCTTATTTGAGCGAAAAAATATATCTTCTCACTCAATTAATGTATAATTTCATGCTTGAGCTATCATTTATATCATATACTTTTTCTTTAATTCAGAATAAAAATCTTTATGTATGCCAGTATTTTGAGCTAAATTATTTATTGCACGCAATACATCAATCGTAGAATATCTCACATTAAGACATTTCTCTATCTCGTCTAGTATCTCTTCACTAAGATTTTTAAGGATACTTGTCATTCCGTAATCTTTCATTGCGCTAACGATTAGTTTGTGTTCATTAGATAAATCATCTATATTAAGTCCACCATAAGTCCGTGTATAATACTTGCTTTTGCAATCATCGAGTGATTCAACTACATTTTTTCCAAAATGCCAATTAGGATGTTTTGTCTTTACTTCTAATCCGATATTTACCAATGGCATTATATAATATTCAAGTGTAGAATATATAAACTGCATATACGAATTAATAATCTCTGTATTATCCATTGATATTTTGCTCTTCTTCTTAAAATATGTTATTCTATCACTAAATGTATTCAGATACATCTTTTGAGTACCTTCCTTATAGAAAGCTTGTAAATATCCTGCAATCAAAACTGCATCAGTACCTGGCAATCCCGGATACTCATTTTTAAATGCCCTATTTGCTATAAAAGGAAGATTAGTTATTCCAGGATATTTTCTATCATCAGACAGTGCTTCTAGAATTTTTTCCAATTTAGTCAATGATAGCTTATAAGTTTTTATCAATTGCTGACTAAAGTCGAAATCCAAATTATACTTCTCACTGAATTGTAAAACTTTTTCATTATCTTTGCTGTCTTCTATTTCTGACAATTCTTCTTCATTTGCAATTGCTAATGATATTACAATTTCATTCTCAACTAATTCCTCAATCTTAGTACATGAATAAATGTATCCTATCGGATATCTTCCCAACCTCCCGGCTCTACCAATTGTATTTTTTAACAACAATAAATCTTTTAAATTGTTGTATTCTGGATGAATAAATAAATTCTTTGTTACAGTATTTATTCCCTCCGATATAGAATTCGTACCAAATAGAATGTGATAATTTTCATTTTCATTAAAAAGATTTATCATTCTATTTTGAACATACTTTGGCATTTGTCCATGATGTGTTAATATACCTGCCTTTAAAAGCTTAACAACACTCCAATCAGGATGTATCTCATTTTCCAATAACCTTACAAATTCTGTATTCTCTTTATTTTTTATCAAATCCTTTATTTTCTCATACCCATCATTTATCTGTTTAGGTGAATTACAAAACAATATCGTTTTTTCTTTCGAACCCTTTTCCAAAAGCACATTAAAAAAATTCTTTTCTTCTAAAACTACGTAGTTTTTATCAACTGCATTAAAATCCGATTTAAACATATAAAATTCATACTTATCAAATCCCTCCAGAATAGCTCTGGGTGTAAGTAAAAATATCTTTTTTGAATTTATAGCCATACTATCTAGAAAAGTTTCTGATAATTTATATGCTCTTTGATTGCTTACCGATTCCTGCAATTTATATGCTTCATCAATAACGAATAAATCTATCTCCCCCATGACATTTTGATTTATTTCCAAATATTTTTCTTGCGTTCCTATAAAAAAAAGTTTCTCTTCTATAAAGTTTTCATTTTCCTTTTGCTCTACCATTGAACACTTATCAAAAATCGTATAATCAAAAAATTTTTCATTCTCCTTGAAACTTCGCTCTAATTCGTATGCCAACGCATTGGTTGGAACAATATAAACTATATTCTTTGGCTTTTGTCTATATATATACTCTTTGATAAGTAATGTCTTCCCAAATGATGTTGGAGCAGATAGAATAACTCTATTTTCTCGAAACAAACATTCTAGTGCTTTATATTGAGGTGGTGAAAAATATAATTCATTAGATACATGCTGAATTCTTCTTTCGTAATTTTTATTTAACATGATTTTCTCAGATAAACTAACATCAAATTCATCTGTTCTAAAATATGGTGTCAAATCATACATTCCCAATTCCATAATAGACAAATCTTTTCCGCAATCCAGCTCTTCTAAAATTTTTTTCCGTCTTTTATTATATTTATCACCACTCATACGCTACACCTCTACATATTTCTAATTTTGTCCTTGGCACTTTCTATAATTTTTACGATAAGGCTCTTCTTATCTTTTATAGGTAAATGAACTAAAATAATTTCATATTTTCCTTCGATATCATCATGCTTCAACGAATCATTTATATTTTTTTCTAACTGTTGCGTAGATACAAAATACTTATTGTAAAAATCCGGTTTATTATATTGACTAACATCTGTCTCAGAATGTAGGACAAAACCGGCAAACACTATCCTTTGATTCATAAATTGTTCTACTGTCAATTCGTCATAATCTTCCAATTGCAGGTTTTTAATAACAATTTGACAAGCTTCTTCACAGTTTTCTACATTGGTCTGTAAGCTTTCCAATTTATTTTTTATACTCTTTCCGACAAAATCATTTATTATTTTATTCATCCCGCCGGATAAGCTCTCATAAAACTTTGCTTCTCCTAAAACAATTACATTATGTTCAAGGTTATATAAACAAGCATCTACACCTGTATGCGAATCTGACAATGCTTCCCCGATATCAATTACTCCTTTAGCTAAACTGTAATTATACAAATCCCTAAAAACAAGTCCCAAAATACCTTCTGCCAAAAAAGAATAAAATGATTTGTTAGTTGTTATATTCAATTCAACAAAACTATCTATATCAGGTACTATTTCACTTTTTGGTACAAATCTTCGATATATATTTTTTCTCTTATTTCTACTCAAATCGCTTTCCGCAAACATATGTTTCAAATTATCATCTTCAAATATTATGTCCGGCAATTTATTTTCAATTTCCTTTGGTTCAAAAATAATATTGCTAACACGCAATGATCCATAAGTTGTTTTATTTTCATTTTGAGGTATTTTATACATATATTCGAACACTTGCAATCACCTCCATTAATTCTGCTGATTCCGTCTTACAAATATAAATCCCTAACCAGTTCCATAACTTTCTCTGTCAGCATCTCCAAACACATTCCTTCAGCCATAGAACCAATATCTTCTTTGTTTTCAAAACACTTCTTCAGAATTACCTTAACCACTTTTTCATCCTGTAGTTCCTGTTCTGACAAGTCTTTTATTATCTTCTCTATTTCAATAGCAGCATCTGCTATCTGACCACAGCGAACATAAGAGTCCCCTATATCTTCTGCTACCATGCCGCCATAAGTTTCTTTTTCATATGGATCAAATCCATAAAATGCTTTACTGGCAACCGGGCAAATTGCATCATAAATAATTTTGGCTCCGAGTTCTCTTTTTATCTGTTTTGGATATATCAGATTTCCTCGTTCAGCTTTCATCTCAAGCTTCTTTTCTGCCATTTTACTGGCATTTGTAATTCTTGTAAGATATGCCAGCATTCGTTTTGCAAAATTTTGGTTCTCTACTTCCTGTATTCCAACTACCGGAATATATTTTCCAATCTCTCTTTCATCAATTGTTTTGTTTTCAAGATAAATATCATACATCTCTGATGCACATAACTTAACAACCGCAATATTTTCCAGTTTCTTATCTCCAATTTGATGTAGCATGTCCATCTGTACCCAGCCAAAATCCCTATCTGCTGTTTCACCTGGGCAAAAAAACATATTTTGAACATATCGATATCCCTGTTTTACGATAAAATCATCAAACGCAAGCTGGTACAAATACTGCTTTGTCACATCTCCTACTCCGGGTTGTCCCGAAATTTTTGCTTTATTATCTTTGACTTGATAATCTATACAGTAATATTTAGCATCATATATGCCAAAGCAATAATCCTTCTGTTCATCGTCAACAGGATATATACATACCAAATCCGGCTTTAATGTTTCTACCTTCGGATCTTTCACCATAGGGTATTCACTTTTTCTCCATCTCGGAGTTTTTATTACATCTCTTAGTGTAGTTTCTTTTGTCTCTGTCTTATTAGTCTTTTCTTTATATAACGGCAAGTCTACGATTGCTGTATCAAGCACACTTCCGAAGTTTTCAGCACACACTTTTTCCCATACCAGATTAAAACTGTTTGTGCCATATAGACTATAACTTATATCATCCTTGTCTGTCTTATCATTTGCAATGTATGTATAAATAGTCTTCAAAAGATTTTGCTTTCTAGTAACATACTGTGACTGTATTTCTGATTGCAATCTATGCAAAATATAATTATCATCCCCAAAATCCGAAAGTTCTTCTTGCGTAAGATTCACTTCCGATAAATCAAATAACTGTAATAATCCAACACTTTTCAATTCATTGCTACAGGTTGTAAGCACACATTCATGCAATCTTCTGAAATAATCAAGGTCATTATTCACAGTATTTTTTGTCTGCAATTCCACATAATATGGTTTATTATTTTGTATAATAGCAAAGGTTTCGTTTATAGTCTTGTCCCATAAAATCTCACCTTCTCCATTTGTCTCAATTATTTCTTTTTGATTTGTGTAAAGTCCATCAGCATAGTATTCTTCAAGCAAATGTAACGCAACCGCTAATCTATTAAATATTCTGCTATCATCCTCACCATTGAATAAATAAATTAGCTGTTCCGACGAATTGTATTTTTTGATTACCTTTAATACTTGTTTTAATTCCTCAAATGGTTCATCTTCAGTTTCAATATATTTTGGATAGCATTTGAATACATGCCCTTCAAGCATAACAACACCAACATAATCAAACACATACTCAATGTCACTGGAATTATCCACAACATCCGTCAAAACAATATCTTCATTTGATAAATCATCAAATTCTGGTTTTGTTCTTTTTACAGCTTTAACAACTCCATACTTTTTGAGAATACCAACAAGACGTCTGGTTTCCTCTAAGTCAGCATTTTCCTTTTCATATAGAATGTCTGCTATATTTTGTAATGTATAGTGTTTTCTTTCCTTGAAGAAACCTTTCGCCATGCTATAAAACCTCTTTTCTTAAATGTTATCTGTATCTTTAATACCAAAATGTCCTATATCTGCAATTCCAAAAATATGTTCACCATCTTCCTCAAACGCTTTGCATATTTCCGAAAATATCATTTTCCCTTTCTTCTGAACATAATCAATAAATATTTTCTCTGCCCGCATTTTCATGACATCCTCAAACAAGTACATAATTACCTTGCTTTCAAATGCTTTCATGTAAGATATTTCTTTTTTACATATCTCTGCCAAGATGGTATTATCTTCATCAGAACGAGCATCTTCATCTATTGTCAATATTCTGTCCTTTTCATCTTTATTTGCTTTTATATCATCCAACATATTTTTTGAAATAAAGAATGGTCCTAACAATTTATCCTCATTCACTTTGCAATTATCAATGAGAATACTGTTAATTCTCGTTCTCAAATCATTCCAGTTTACATAATAACCTTGTTCCGTATTCGCACACATAGGAATTACATACTTTTCTATTTTAGCAACCTGCTCTGGTTCATTGACGCTTATGTACTCAAATTCCCATCTTCGTTTAAATGCAGTGTCCATTGGAAATACTCCCTGATCAGCACTGTTCATAGTTGCCCATATATACATATTTTCTGGTATTTTCATTTCAAGGTACATCTTTTTTTCTTCATCAGATAATTCATTTATATCTTTATCTTTCAGGCAGTCCAAGTTTTCCAATAAATGCTTCTTTATATCTTCACTTGTGGCTATCGGATATTCACTTACTCCATTTTTTCTATCGAGCAATTGAAAAACATCCCCAAATACCGCTGCAACATTTGCCCTGTTAATTTCTTCTATCAACAATAAAAACTTTTTCTCCGGATTATTCAATGCATTTACATATGTTCTCATAAAAGGTCCCGGAACATATTCATACTTTATGTCTGTAGGATTTTCACCCTGAATAGGTTTATACGTTCCCACAAATTGGGCATATGAATAATTTGGATGAAAAGTCACTCGTTCCGTATTTTCACCAAATTGTTTGCTATCTTCTTCTAATTTATGACTTTTTCCAGTTCCTGGTGCTCCAAAAATTATACGATTGTATGTGTTGTTATCGTCTTTCTTGAGTTCATTAGATACACTATCCACTACACTGTTCATATACGGTCTACTATCAAAATATGTAATATAATTTTTAAATGCATCTGTTTTTACAATGCCATTCTCTTGTATTTTGATAAATGACGCCTGATATATACCTGATTGATGAAAACCATTAGCACATCGAACAAAATCACTCTCTTTTCCCGCACCGATGTATTCATCCAAGAAATCATACATACTTCTCAAGTCTCTTCTTGAAGTTTCATTGTCAATATTTGTTTCAATTGCAACAATATAATCATGTGGATCATAATTAGAAATATTTTTTGCCATTGCATTATCTTTAGAAAAAATAGTAAACAAGAAGAATCTTTTCTGATTTGTCTTTGCATATTGATAAGAAACTCTTGTTTTGTCCATAAAAACACGTATTTGAGGTTTTGCTCTATCCGAACCAGTTATACTAATATCTGCATAGCTTACTACAATTTCTTCACCCGATGGCAATAATATTATATCCGTATTTTTACTATCTAATATTCCTCTATACTCATCCTTTTTCTCTAATATAGTCCTATCAAATTCAGCCACATTCTTTTCAATGTATTCCCTAATAATCGTTGTAGATGTCAAACCCATAAAACAACCTCCTTTTCTAATAGTTTGTTACAACAATATGCATAGCCTCAGCATTAAATCTATTTCTTATATTTACAGCGTACCTTTTTGGATACTGATATTGTATCAGGTCGCCATATAATTCTTCTGTTAATGCAGTTCGTCCAATAACCATCATCGCTCTACATGGTAAATTTCTGAAATTATTCGCCAAACGTCTATGTTGTTCCTCATCAAATCCGTTCTGCATATCCACATTTCCATAATCATTAAATACACAATCATATGGAGGATCCAAAAACATAAAGTCTCCATCATGAGCCATTTCAAATATATTTTCATAATCGACATTAAATAGCTCTGCCCTTTGAAGCAATTGACTATGTTCACGTGTTATTATTCTTGTATTAAAATGTACATATCGCCCAAACGGAACATTATATTCACCCTGTCTGTTATATCGTATCATGCCCGAATATGCTGTTTTGTTAATAAAATAATAAATAGTTCCTTCCATATATTCTCTATCTATCTGATTATTAAACATACTCCTAATTCTATAATACAATTCCTCATTCATGTTATCCACCCTATCATCTGGATGTAACACCTTTTCTCTTGCATATATTGCCTGATTTTCTTCATATATCAATTGTAGCTCTTCAAGCTCCGCGGTAAGCTGTGCATAATTATCCCTTACCTCAGTATAAAAATTCATAAGTTTTTCATTAACATCATTTATAATTGCACGCTCTGGCTCCAATTCAAAAAATACAGCCCCGCCACCAAAAAAAGGTTCAATATATCTATCATAATGTTCAGGAATGAACCGCCTAAATTCAGAAATTTCTCGGCTTTTCCCACCCCTGTATTTTACTAAAGTTCTCATATTCTATCTGCCTTTCAATCTACAATGCACTCTTTCCACTTTTAACCCATTCATCTACCTCTGAAAATTTAAATTTCCAAAGTCGTCCTACTTTATGGGCTGGTATATCCGTTTTTTTAATCCAGCTTCTAATCGTATCCTTTGTTACACCTAAGTATTCTGCCGTCTCTTCTAAGCTAGACCATTTTTCATTTATTTCTGACATATTTTTCCTCCGCTTTTATCAAATTAAGCATAGCTACCCTAATTTATCTCATTATAATACATCCTCCTTTATTTCTCAACATAATTTTATCGTTTTAAATATGATTTAGTAGTATTTAATAGCTATTACTTTTCATAATTCCACTCATAAGACTCACAAAATTTTTCTATCTAATACATAACTGGAAGAGACAGAGGAATTATCTTCCTCTGCCCCTATTCCACATCTTATCTTCTGCTTTATCTTCACCAGCATCTCTACCAACACTCTCATCATAAATTCTCTGGAATTCCTCATACATTTCGTCTCCATCCAGCTTTATCCCCAGCCTTTTCATTACATCCGAGAGCAACCATATGCTTCCACTAATATCATCAATATCAAATCCGAATATATCAGCCTTAACAGAATCACTAATATTCTCATAACCACCAAGCTCTGATATCCTCCTGACAATCCAGCCAGCTTTGTCCACAGACACTTTTTCTTCAGATTCCATAAATTCGTTTTTACCTGTTACATCAGTAATATCTTCATCCATTCTTGCCGTATTTACATCAGACACATTACGAATATCTGGCATTACAGACGTATCGTTCTGATTATTGTCTGGATTCACTACCTCAACATTCGTCTCCGGCTCAACAGCCACATCTTTCTCAAACGCAGTCGCCTCTTCCATCCTCGGTATCTCAACATCCCTGTCAGCAACGATTTCTTCATTCTCCGACACCTCATAATAAGCTGTATACAAATCTTCTTTTATAATGCCATCAGCAAGCTGTATCTGCCTCTTAACATTTCTTTTCTCCTGCTTCAGTTTATCCAGTTCTTCCTGCACTTCCACATGCCATATCTGATATTCCCGGTACTGCTCTTCATTCTTTATACTGCGTTTCCGACTAGAACTTTCTCTGTATATCTCCTTCTGCCTGTCCTCAATCTGCTGAATCCTATCTTCTTTCTCACTTATGAAATCCACAAGCTCCACAATGCTTTTGATGTCATTATTCACAAGCAGCAGATATTCATCCTGTAACTGATGAAACCTCTTCAAATCCTCTGCATACTTTGCTCCACCAACTACAAAACGCTTCTGTTCTACAACCCTTAATCTGTATAGCTTTGCATAAAACTTCTTCTGGAATGGTGACAGCTTCGCCCTGTGTAGTCCCCTGATATCCGACGAATAAAAGTAAGGCTTTGCCATCCAGGGCATATCCACATAATGCCGTAACATATCTTCTGAAAACATCTCGTCCAGCTTTGCCAGTTTATGATAATATCGAAATCCCGGTGCCTGCACTTCCATCCACGCATCTTTCTTGAATACATATCCAAGTCTTTTCATCAGATATTTAAAATGCTCCACATTCCCGGCTGCATATGCACACATCTTGGCATCACGAAGAATTATTTCTTTCATGGACATTTCCTTTTCCCACTTGTCCCTGCTGATATTCTTTGGATTCCTGCTGTACTCTGCCGGCATTATGGAAAGTCCAAGTTCATCACAATATTTATTTGTGATAGGCTGGAGATGATTCTTCCAGTTGCTTTTCGGTGAATTGTATTTCTTGCCGGTTGTCATGCTGACACTGTTCCATATAAGATGTCCATGCATATGCTCTCTGTCTGTGTGGACTGCATACACAGCCTCATAATCATCACCAAGCACATCCTTCGCAAAGTGCTCCAGGACGTACATTGCCTGTTCTGCAGTTACTTTTTCTTCCGGCGAAAACGATATAATCACATGATAGCCTTGTCTTTTACCTGTCTTATGAAATATATTCTTTGTCTCCTCCATCTGCTCAAATGCCG
>OIYP01000534.1_pt1 | contig 24307 bp, 21 predicted proteins | sample 1588261 | NCBI WGS metagenome assembly OIYP01 (sample SAMN03283293) | human gut metagenome | biome: human-associated habitat; material: feces | host: Homo sapiens | place: Peru | collected 2012
TGAACTTCAGAGCTAAACGAGACAAGATAGCTAGCCAAATAAAGAACCAAGAATACCTAGGAAACGACGTTAACCACATTGACGAGGCGGCTTAAACTGTCAAGTGTGGTATTTAGTAATTTTTTTTGTCGAAACTAGCTTGACTTATACCGGTACAAGGTTGTACTCTTTATCTCAGGATGCTGAGTAACAAACTCCCACTTTTTTAATCCACTTTTTGCAAAGAGCTGAACGTACTTAAGTTTTTCTTCCTTGCTGTAACTTTGTCTTGCCATTAGCTGCGACTCCTTCAATATCTTTAACAAACGCGTCACAACCTATTTTGGCACCTAATGGGTGACACGTCTATTGAACAGTAATCAGAAAATGGAATCTTAAAGTCACGAGCTAAAATATTAGTTGCCATGGTCGCTATTTTGATTCCGACACCTTCAAACTCCATGAAACGATACACTACCGTCGCGCTGCTTGGGTTCCCCTTCCATATGTTTGACGCGTCGTCTTGGTAATTATTATGAATTCTTTGTACGGCCTAGTAAAAGAATGTTGCCATATCATTTGTAAAGCGGTGAAGGTTGTATTCGTTAAAAATCTTCTTGTAGTCATCCTCTGTCTTTTCTGAAAGAGTCTTCATATCAAACGCCCCCAATATATTTCTTATCTTGAAGGGAATCGTCCAGGCCAACTCTGCTTTAATTTGCCTGTCCATGATACAAGAAAGAACATAAGCATGCGGAAACTCGCATAGATCGTTTAATAAAGCATTGGCATTTTCATCCCCTACCAGTGGAACTGAATTCTCCTTCGGCTTTTTAAAATACTCTTTTCCGATTTTTACCAAAATATGTTCTTTACTCATAACGCCCTCTCAAAAATTTACAAATCCGGATAAAAACCGAATGCATTGTAGGGCATGTGAGAAGATTCTCAAGTTTTTGCTAGTAACTATTTGATACAATCCAACAAATTATGACACTAAAGGGCAAAAATATGACTGAACTGTTTATTCCAGGAAACCCCAAAACGTACAGAGCAGTACAAGCCTTCAGAGACTTGAAAAAAGTTAACTGGCATCAATATGGCAACATCAATGTTAACGATATTGTATACATATACATTGGAGGTAACGTTCAACAAATAAAATTAAAGTGTATTGTTACTAAAATTAACCTCCCTAAGCCAGAAATCGATGACATAAAATATTTTGTGGAACTTCCCCCAACAGAGCACAAAAAATACATGGAACTCGAATTACTTGAAGAATTTGATGATCCTCGATTAGGCTATCATGAATTAATCAAAAACGGTTTAAACACAGTACGCAAGCAACATACCCTGTCAGAACGGGTAAAAAACTATATTGAATCAGTAACGACTAACACAAAAGAAACGAGTGAAGGAACATCAACAATGAGCGGCACAGACAATGAGAATCAATCAATAATCAATGATAAAAACATCATTCTTTATGGACCTCCAGGCACTGGTAAAACATACAACTCAGTTATATATGCTGTGGCTATCTGCGATAACATACATGTAGAAGATCTTCAATCACGCAAATACGAGGATGTTCTAAACCGATATCGTGAACTAAAAAATGATGGCAGAATAGCCTTCACGACATTCCATCAATCATATGGCTATGAGGAATTTATTGAAGGTATTAAACCAAATTTAGATGATAACGACAACACGCTCAGTTACACAATTGAAGATGGAATTTTTAAGAAATTTTGTCAAAGCGCCCAAAAGTTGAAGCTAGATAACAGCAGTTTTCTTAAAAATGACAGTCCTAAAATTTGGGGCCTGTATTTAGGCGGTGTCGACGCAACCGAATTAAAGAAGGAATGCTTTGATAACGACATAATTCGCTTAGGCTTTAATAAAGTTATGGATGAAAATCTAAACGATGAAGATGTGTCAGCCCAGGCAAGAAGTATGATCACTGATTTTCAAAGTTCTATGGAAATTGGTGATATTGTCCTTATCGCAAAAGATAGCAAAAATATTGATGCCATCTGCGTAATCGAAGGCGAGTATGAATATGATGACAGTAATAAAGAATACCCTAGAGTCAGAAAAGTAAAGTGGCTTGCCAAAGATGATATCCTTATTAACGTTGCAGATATTTTCCCTTCAACGCACAAACAGTTGCCGCGTCGTACACTTTTTCCTTTAAATTATATCAACCTAGAAAAAGTATTTAGTATTGTTTCGAAGCAGCAGAAGAATTCTGATATGAAAATTTGCTACGATGACAGTGAGCCATATGTATTCATCATTGACGAAATCAATCGTGGTAACATTTCTAAAATCTTTGGTGAATTAATTACACTGATAGAAGACACCAAACGCAGCGGAGCACCAGAAGCAATGGAAGCTACCCTACCATATTCAGGTGAACCGTTTTCCGTACCTAAGAATGTATATATCCTTGGGACAATGAATACCGCAGACCGGTCAATTGCCCTCATGGATACAGCACTGAGAAGAAGATTTGGTTTTATAGAAATGCTACCAGATCCAGAAGTGTTAGATAGATTAGGTATCGGCATAGTCTCTTTTGACGATAATGAGGACGAGGAATTAAATCTGTCTGAAATGCTGCGAGTGATGAATAAACGCATTGAGTATCTCTACGACAGGGAGCACACTATCGGTCATGCCTTTTTCATCAAATTGGCTAAGGAATACTCCATTGACACACTTGCTGAAATTTTCAGAAAGAAAGTAATACCTTTACTTCAAGAATACTTCTACGATGATTATGAAAAAATTCAGCTTGTTTTAGGTGACAATCAAAAGGACGATGATGATCACAAGTTCGTCAAATCAAAAAATATAAAGAACGATATTTTTAACGGCTCACCAGATATCGATCTGCCTGACAACGATTACGAAATCCAGGAAGACGCCTTTTATGATATTCAGAGCTACAAGAAAATAGGAACAGGCCTTTAAATAATGAAACAGCCGTTAGAAGTAATAGAGTTCGATAAAATAGCCTGTTCTCCTTATGATATTCAGAGCTACAAGAAAATAGGAAAAGGCCTTTAAATAATGAAACAGCCGTTAGAAGTGATAGAGTTCGATAAAATAGCCTGTTCTCCTAAGGAAGGAGTTGAAAAGTCAGGATATAAATACATTCCTGAAAAAGAATTCCGCGCATTAGAGGAATTCATACATACTTTTAACGGCGATGACACTTACTCCGACTCATTAGATTTTTTTAAAATTGACTATCAAAGGGATGCTGGTAATGTCATCTCCGTTAATAATTATGTAGGCCTAATTCAAATTTATACTGGTTATCAAATTCAGATCCTTCCTAAAATAGAATTTGGTGACCGGCCAAATGTGACTCCTAAAGTATTTATAAAAATGCTAAGGAGCATGAAGGATTTTCCCTGCAAAGTTTTTAACGATGCAAATGTCAAAGTTTCCAAGATATCGCTTTATGATATTTTTATTAACATGTATCTGCAGGAGGCTCGTGCTTTAGTTAAACGAGGACTTAAATCAGGTTATGTTGGAAAGGATGACAACCTACTTTACTATAAAGGTAAACTTAACGTCAACGAACACATAAAATTAAATTTTGCTCATCACGAAAAATTCTTTGTGCATTATGATGAGTTCCTCTCAGACCGAGCAGAAAACAGAATAATAAAAGCAACCATACTGAAGCTCCAAAGAATTACAACCAGCTTTGAAAATCAAAAGGAAATCAGGCAATTACTAATTCCTTTTGAATTTGTTGAACCATCAACAAATCACCAAAAGGAGTTCTCTAAGGTTGTAATTGACCGGAACACAAAAGATTATGAAAAGCTCATGAACTGGTCAGAGGTATTTTTGTTTGATCGAGGCTTCACTTCCTTTTCTGGAAGTACCAAAGCAAGAGCACTGCTCTTCCCAACGGAAAAACTTTTTGAAGCATACGTTGCTCAACATTTAAAAAAGCTATTACCGCAGGAATGGGATTTATCAGCCCAGGACAGAGGCTACTATCTCTTTGACGAACCATCAAAATTTGCATTGCGTCCGGACATCGTTATCAAGAGTAATGGTACAGTTAAATTTATTCTTGATACCAAATGGAAGCGCCTTGTAAACAACCCAGGAAAAAACTACGGCATTTCACAATCAGACATGTATCAAATGTACGCATACTCAAAGAAATACGGCGTTGCAGATATATGGCTGCTGTATCCTCTAAATAACGAAATGAACAATTCTGCGAACATTTCTTTTTCAAGCAATGATGGCGTAAAAGTACACGTATTCTTTGTTGACGTGGCAAATATTGAATCTAGCATGCAAATGCTGATAAGCAATCTGGAAGGGAATTTATGAATAAAGACGAAGTAATAGAACATTATTTCTATGGTAAAGGTCAAATAACAGATATTCGAGACCAAAAGATTTATGTTAACTTTCCTGATTATGGGCAAAGAATCTTCAAAAACAATGAACGCGCAGAGAGCTATCTTTCATCTAATAATAGAGAAGTGATACTAGATGAAGCAACCCAGCCGCCCTACCAAACCATTTGCGAAGCTCTAAATGCAGCGCTTGGAAAAAACTACAAAAGAATTTTTAAAAGCTATTGGGTTATTTCATCAAGCTTTGCCTTGTGGTTTCCTAAATTAGTCAAAATCAAGAATGGGAAACAGTATCCGGCTACCAATAATTTTATGAACATTCTCTCTGATGATTGTAATGTAATTGAGGAAATAGCGGTTAATGAACAGAGAGAAGAGCCTATTAATATGAGTAACGAACCTACTTATAGACTTGTTTTCACCTGGGATACCAATAACACCCAAACGTATATATTCCACGGTGTATATACTATAGTTCCTGAAAAAAGCACTAAAAGACGTACCATACACAAAAGAGTAAGCACAAGGGGTAAGCTCACAGGCTCCCCTGCAAATTCTTTGGAAATTTTAAATTAAGTTGGAGCTGGAGAGGATAATATGGAATTTAAAACAAAGCTTAAAATCGATTAGTGTCAAGCAAGTTGCAACATTTTTTGATAGTTTTTTAAGAAAGAATTTCAAATATTGAATAGCAATAATATTTATGGCTATATCTGAGGCTATAGCCTCATCTAACGTTGGTTTTTGGGGTGTTTAGGTGACGATTTTGGGTAGCCAAAGTGTTATTTTTTGAATTTTGGTTATGTCTATTCTAAAAATACAGCACCTGTAACCGAATTAAATCGGTGGCTTTTGTAAGTGTAGGTTATCATGAAGTTGAGTTGAGATGAAGCTAAAGCACCGCCTAATTTATTGCGGTGCTTAATTAATTACCGTATGTAGTTAGTGCAGACTATTAGGATTCATAATTTTTGAGGCCGAGGAGTTTTCGGAATTTTTTAAAGTTGTACGGATACGAGTTAGTTCCTTGTATATTGAACGGACGGCATTTATTGGAAAATGAAATTTCTAGCTCCCAATGAATACCATCCAAAACCACGCAATCAAATCTACTAGGATCGTAATTCCTACGCCATTCTCCAATGCGTAATTTGCGCAAACCTGCTAAAAATTCTTCCTTTGCACAAAAGACTTTTGGACGGTCGAGTTCTTCCTGGCAAATTCCTTTTGTAAACTCTTTAATATCTAAAAGTACATGCGCCTCAGCGATGGTATAAGTTCTGACTTCGAAATTACCAAATTTCCTTTCTTCGCCATACATAATTTTATCAATAGCTTGGATGTTATCATCAAATTTCTTAGCCCTGAGCTCTGACGCTGATAGTTTGTATGGCTCTCCTGTTTTAATAAGAGCATCAATAGTTTTTTCAAGTTGTATCTGCGCTTCTTCAAGTTCCGCAGCCTTGTTAAATCCTGGCATCCTTTGTAGTTCTTCATAGCCAGGATGTTCCATCGTACCTTTTAAAAACCCTATTCTTGTTTTTAATATTCTGATATCTGATTTAAGTTCGGTGGTAGATTTCCCTTCTAAGGAAGACTTTTCCTTTTTAAGCTTAGAAATTTCATTGATATCGAACATAGTGATCTCATTACATGGTGGTGTCATTACAAAGTAATGACATTAAATTTGATATATACGTAAAAGCCAAATTCTCAGTGGAATAACAATAAAATTGTTATCCATTAAATAGTAAGTTCTAGTAAAACTCCAAATGGACATTTTAAAGCGCTTTCAAAATATCCATCACCTGTAGTTCTAGGCCCAGATGTTAGCTCGCAACCGTTTTTGGTTAGTTCTTGAGTAAGCTCAAGAACGGCATCTTTAGCCCCTAAAGCAAAGGCTAGATGAGCAAAGCCAAGCTTAAATTGAGAAGACGTGTCTTCGCTTAGTTTAGTCGCATCAGTTGGTAAGTCTTGAGGCGCTTGCAGTTCTGGACGCGTCATTATTTCAAGCCTTGCGCCATCTGCAAAGCTTAAAAAGTATGACTGAAAACCAGTCTTTGGATTATGGTATAGCTTATTTGCTTGCGCATTAAAATACTTAGTAAAAAATTCTCTAGCTTGCTCAAGGTCTGAAACATATAGCGCAACGTGTTCGATTTTCATGGTTTGACTTTTCCTCATGCATTTTGATTGAACTTTTTTTGCTTTTTGGTTGTTTATTTCTTGGCTCATAATGGTTTGAAAAGTACGGTAAGGTACATGCAAACCTAACAAGGTATATACGAACCTTACAAGGCACAGGCAAACCTAAAGTTTTAATCTCCTTGCCTGAGCTTTTGCACCTTAATTATTGCAATTAAACTCCAAAGAAGCCCGATACTTTTGGACCTGATACTCTAAAGTTGAATGGGAAACTCCTAGTGCGGCAGCGGCAGTTCTAAGAGTAACCCCTCGGTCAAGCAAAGTGGCCACTACTTTAATGTTTTTAAGTTGCGTACTACCATATTCTGTTAAGCGTCTTAATATAATAGTCGCAACATCAGTATTGGTTAAGTCATCATTTAATACATGCAAGCGTGCTGCATCAGTCATAATATTTTTAAGTTCACCATAACCAATCCCTTCCGTGAATTTCGCCAATAACTCAGGGCTTAGCACTGGGGGTAAGCGGTAACGTTCAATAAAGGCTTGAATGATATCTTCGCGCTGCGATAAAACTGGCAATTCCATGGTAATGACATCATCAAAAAGGTGTTTTAACCGGCCATCACCCCCAAAGGTAGTGTCAGACGTAACTCCTAAGAACACATTACCGGGTAGTTTATCGATGATGCTCACTAGATGATACATTAAAGGCGAACAGCTTACGGACAAATCATGAGCATAGGCTTGTTCTAAGTTCTCTAACACTAGCATTAAACCTTGAGGGGCTTTTTGAGCAACGTCATTAATTTCAGTTAGAAGTTGGTTTAATTTGAGGATGGCTTGAGAGACAGGCATAGCCGCTAAATATTCTAAGTGAATAAAAGCCAAAGGCATTTCTAGCTCAGAGGCTAAAGCGTAACAAACGCTAGTGCGACCGGTACCATGTTCCCCGATCAACAAGATACGCATTACCGGGGCTAAACCTAAACTTGCGAGCTTATCAGCATTACGGTGACTAGTAACTATCTTGTTAAAGAACAGTTGTTGCTCTTGTGATAAGTATAATTCCTCAAAAGTAATTTGGGGAGTTACAAACGTTAAGCTCAATAGATCTGTGTGGGCTAAATCAAGCGCTCCTGGTGGTAAAATTTTATTTTCAAAAGAAGCATCAAGATTTGGGTTGTAACCACAAACATGCTCCCTACTTACATCTAAGGTTTTTGAGAAACTAAAGTGAGAACAATGGCTTTGAGGCGAATAAGCGTTTGATTTATCTCGTGGCCCACTACTTTGAGCGCAGCAATTTTGGTCGCTATTATCTTGAGAATTATGGCCTTTAAGGTCTGAGTTTTGGTTTACTAGTTGTGCTTTAGAACCACATGTTGAAGCTAAGGTTGAGTCTTGTCCTTGGTTGGTTTTTGAGTCTGAAGCATCCCTATCTACTAGCGACATGCCATTACGTTTTGGTGCGTTAAAAAAGTCTTTTATCATTTGTTTGTTCCCGAGTGTAGCAGTATTTATATTTAGGCCTTGATTTAAACCTTATTTCTTAGTTATTGCGTTGCTATTTTTTGTTTTTTTGCTGGCTTTATTTGTTGTTTTTCTTTGGTGTTTTGGTTATTAGTTATTGGTTTTTGAGTAATTTTTTGGAATTAAGTTAAGCTCATTAAGCTAGGCGCTTAACGCGATAAAATTTGGGTGGTTTGGTTTGGCTTTGGTGCCCTTTTGGGGTTTTACTCGAGCTTTTCCTTCTTAATATTTACTTTTTAGAGGCGAACCTTTTTAGTGAACCTTTAAGGATGCTACTAAGTTTGCTTAAAACTTTATTTCAAGAACTTAATTTCAAGCTGACCTAAACCTTAAGGTTGGCCTAAAACATAAAATAGGTCTAAACCTCAAAACGGACCGCCTTCATTATAACGAGATATGGCGCCTGTATCTTTGATGGGAGTCTGATTTCGTTTCGCACGTGTTTAAGCTTGGGATGGCTCTTTGGTTTTTAGGAGCAAAATATAGTTTTGGGGAGGACTCTTAAATTTTACGGTTCTATCAATCGGCTACGTGGGATTAGCTGGACCTAAATATAAAGCATCTTAAAAACAGTCAGCTAAATTTTTTCTCGATCCTTGTTTTTACCATCACCTATTGTTTGGTCTTCCAATATTTCAGCCCGAATAGTAATGAATGTTTATTGATGAAAGCAAAAACTGTATAATGGACAGAATTTTGTATTTTATTAGCTTTGTACGGCAGTTAGTGGCATATGACAGTACCATCAGTCCATCCCGCAGGTCTTGCGCGGATTATTCTCATCAATTCTTATATTCATTCTGAAACTGGTCCAGATTTCTTTGAATTTGATTTTCAGGGGCATACCCAAGTAAATGGCGCCAATGGTTCCGGAAAAACAAGTTTATTGAAGTTGATACCGTTTTTTTATGGGATTGAACCTGGTCGCATTACCTCGTCTTCAGGGGTTAGAAAGAACTTTGCAGGTTACTACCTGCCTTATGCTGATAGTGCCATTATTTTTGAATATTATGCCGGAACTGGGCAGTTAGTGCATGTTGCGGTTACTAATGCTGCTCGCGACTCTTCAAGTCGCGGTTTAGTCTATCGTTTTGTGCCATGTCCATTTGAAGCTAAGGACGTAGTGGTTTTTGATAGCACCAGCAAACAATATAGAATTAGAGATTGGAGTAGTTATAAGCAAGTACTGCGGGCTCGTGGTATTAAATCTGAAAGCTTGGTTTACTCAGTCGATGCTTATCGCTCAATTATTCAGAACATTGCCACTTCTGATAATGCGCGTTTAAGAGCGGAATATAGTCTTTCAAATGGGCGCCGTGAGCTTCGTTTTATCGATGGGATTGCTTTAAGTCTAATCACCGGGCGTATAAGCTTTGATAACATTAAATTGTTATTGACGGAAATATTGCGCCGTGACCATAGCGAAATCCATTTAGAACTGAGAGAATCTGATATCGTTACTTGGTGTAATGATGCTGCTGCTTTTAGAGCGGTTGAAGAGCACCGAGAAAAACTAGAAAAAGCAGTCGCTGCTGGTGGTAGTTACCGCACCTCTCTTGAAAACCTAAGAATCGGGGCTGCCCGCCTTGAAAAGCTTAGCCTTGAATGCAAGAACCGTTTAATTGAAGAAACGGAAAATCAAAACGAAACAGAAAAAGCACGAAATGCTTGTCGTGAAAGCTCCGAACATCGTCATGCTGACCTAACGGCCAAAGTAGCAGCGGCGGAAACTCGCATGCAAGCTCAAGCCCAAAAGGTTGAAGCCTTAGAAGAAATGCAGGCGCATTTTGAGGAAGAAAATGCTGCCACTTGGATGCATGAATTAGAAAATCGCACTGAAGCTTTAGCCGAAGCTACTCGTTGCCGTAGCCTTTTAACTTCAGCTACTTCTCAAGTGGCTGATATTCGCCATGAATTTGAACTCCGTAAAGGTGAAGTTGAACGTGTTTATCTAAAGCGTAAAGCTGAGCTTGAACAAAACGCTTCCTTAGCCCGTGAAAAAGCGGTAGCCGAACACGCTGAAAACGATCGAAGATTCCGCGAAGATAACGATAAAGCCCGCGCTTCTAGTCGGGAACGCACTGACAATTTAAGAAGTCGTATGAGCGAACTTAAATCTAAAGCTGATAAGTTAACCTTCATGGTGGAACATGCGCAAGCCACTCCTGAACTTGAAGCGGCCTTAGAAGATGCACGCCAAGCGGAAAAGCATTACTACGTGGAAGTGCGAGCAGGTGAAAAGGAACTTCGTACTTTAGGAGCTAAACGTACTGAGTTATTAAGATCCCGTGATGAAAAAGCTCATCAACTCGAAAAACTAACCTTAGAACGCAATAACTTAAAAATTAAGCTTGATGATCTGAAGCGTCGAGCAGAAGCTAGTCAAGGTTCATTGTTAGCGTTCCTTTCAGAAAACGTGCCCGCATGGGAGGAAGCTGAAGGTCGACTCTTAAGTTCTGATCTATTGATGCGTCAGGATTTAAATCCGCGTTTAGCTTCGACTTTAGTAAATCAGGCCATAGAGACTTTGAAGGATGAAGCACAAGGTGAAGAAGCTCAAGCTCAGGTTTTGGCTACATCTATTTGTGCGGGTCGCATCTTACTTGATGTAAACGCCCTACCAAAGCCACAAACTGTAACCGATGAAACCATGTCGCAGATGGCGTCAATGGCGGAAAGAATCAAGGCTATCGATGTTGAAGTAAAGGCAACTGAAGCAAGCATTGCTTCTATTGAAGATGAGAATTCAGCTTTATCTGGACGCATTTTGGAGCTAGAACGTTTAGTTTCGACCGACGATAAACTTGACGAACTTAAAACCCGTGTGGCGATGGTATCGCATGATATCGAAGAATATATTAAAAATCAGCAAGCGTCCCTTTTAGCGGAAGCGGAAAATGTGAAGCGTGAATTAAGAGCTGTTACCGCTGAATGTGAAAAAGCGGATGAAGCTTTACGCCAGGCTTTAGGGGAACGAAATGATGCGTACCTCCTTAATAAAAGTGATATTGAATTAAGAACTAATTCGGCTTTAGACAGCATCAATCAGTCCTTAAGTGATTTAACTACCTCTCACAGTGCGGAAGTAGCCCGCTTAAAAGCTGTAGAACACGATCGCTTGACGGAAGGCCATGTCGATGAAAAGCTGTTAACCGAACTTGAACAGGCTTCTGAAAAAGCTCAAGCCCGTGTAGCGGCAATGGACGCCCATGCAAGCTTGGTCTCTGAGTATAAGACTTGGTTAGCTCAAGCAGGTGGCAGTTTAGGTGATGAACGCAGTCAGCTTTCGCTTTTAAAGCGCGAACTACATGATGCGCAAGTAACCCTACACGATGCTGAAACTGAAATGAAGTACGTGCTTGATGGCATGAAGCATGAGCTTGAAGCAGCTATGCAAGCCGTAAGACAAGATACGGAACTGCAAAACCGCATCAAATCATTACAAGGCCGTTTAGCAGATCAAGGGATTAAGCCATCAGTGGCGATGACCGGTGATGACGTTCAAGCCTCAACTGTACTTCAAGATATCGCATCAGAGCTTACTTCATTTAGTATCTTGTCACGCAATCTTAAAGAAATACTCGATGACGTGGCAGGCACCATGGCCCGCTTCCCACAAAACGTTATCTGTGCTTGTTGGGAACAAGCGCGTGATCCGGGGCATGCAGATTGCGATTTCACAGGGATTGAAGACTTTACGCAAAAACGCATTATCCTCGATACGGCGGCGGCAAAAGTGTTAATTGAAAGCACCCTTCCGGCTCAAAAACGTAGTCTTATCGACAATGCTCGTAACATCTCCCATATGATTACCGAGTATTATCACCACTTACGTGAATTTGATGCGCGCATCCAAGCATTTAGTGGACGTATTTCTGAAATTGTGCGTAGTAATTTGCAATTTGAGGCTTTTGATAGCTTTAACGTCAGACTAGAACCATGCATCACTCGCTTAGCTGGTTGGGATAGCATGAAAGAAATCGCCGAATACTATGCTTCTTGGGAAAGTAGCGGTAGTTTAAGAGGCGAATTACCAAGTGAAGACTTTACGACGAAGATGCTAGATTTTGCGCGTCGTTTCGTCAATGGGCAGCTTAAAAACGAAATGAGCGACCTATTCTCCATCGTCTTTGAAGTGGTTGAAAATGGTAAGTTTAAGCGAGCTCAATCCGCGCGAGAACTAGAAGAATTAAGCTCTAATGGTTTGACCTTCTTACTGATGTGCGCTCTCTACATTTCACTTATTAATGAAACTAGAAGTGGCCGTAATATTACGATTCACTGGCCGGTTGACGAAATGAGTAAGCTCTCTGGGCGTAATGTTCATATCCTCCTTGAAGTTATGGATAAAAACAACATTGCGATGGTAAGTGCGGCTCCTGATTTAAGTACGGCTGTAGCGGTGCAATTTAAGAGCATTTACCGTATTGCTAAGGACGGTGTTTATGTCAACGCTGAAGCGGTTAACCCAGTGGGTACGGCTTTAGCGCGTTACGCCCGCAAAGATAGCGTAGCTAATTTCAATCAAGAGATTACTAAAGCCCAATTGGCCAAAGCGCAGGCTAATCCTGATACGCCAACCAAACCTGATTTAACTTGCAATGAAAATTCTATAGCCGATATCTCTACTTTAGCTTCGGAGGCTCAAAATGATTAAAGAAACGATTGAAATGCTCCTCCGAGGAGACTTTATCTGCGCCGTTACTGCGCCTCAAGCAGTCCAAGACTTAGAAGATCCTGCTAGTCGCGCTCAAATCGATGCGGTGCTTAGCGTTTTAAACCGTTATGTGGCTTGCACTGGGAGTGGCACCGTTTATTTTTGTTCATGGCAAAAAATCGATAAAGATGAACGCACTATGGTGCGTCGCGAGTTTGAACAGCTTCGTGATCAATTACGCCCAGTAGTTGAATTTGTTCTCTTAGTTATGGATGCTGATATGCGTGACTCGCCTTTGCAAGCTGGTGAACGGATCTCAGAAGCAGAATTGGTCGCTCGAGTTGAAAGCAATGTGTTTTTAGCAGAACGCGCAGTTAATATTATGCAGATCATTAACTTACGTCGAAGCTCAGAACCAGTGCCACAACAGGTTCACGCCATGCTTGATCTCATGCAAAAGCACGGAGTCATTGCTGAGCAAAATCCAGGTTCACGGGTGTTTTTAACGACCGGACGCTTAGAATACGTGTACGAAGTGTTGGAATTTATTAACCAACATGAACAGATCTATGAAGCGCAAACCACGGATACTGGAGTGCAGGAGGAACTTTTCTGATGAAGGAGAGCCGGATGCACACGGGGAGCTCAGAAGTAATTTCCCGTTTTATTAAAGACTTAAAACTTGGTGAAAAGTTGCTGGTTTCTGCCTTTGGGGATACCTTAGGTTTTGAGACGCAACCTTCAGAGGTTAAGATTCTACAAACTTTATTAAAGCAGCGTATTTTAGTGACCTCGGCTGGAGGTTACCGCTTAAATCCGCATTTACAAAAGCTGTTTAACTCAGTTATTGATGTTGATCGCTCCCGCTATATAAATGTTAATATCAAAGCGAGAATCCCGTCCCTTGAATTAGTGATGAATGCCTACATCCTAAATATTCAAGAACAAAACATTGAATACGCCCAGGAATCTTTAGCGGATATCGAGCAGCAAGCTTTTGAAATTGTGTTTGAAGCTCAAGGGGCAGTTCGTAGCTTAGCGAACCGTTTACAAACTCGCTTTGGTTTTGTGCGAGGCTTACGAGAAAAGATTTTAGAAAATGAATCAGCCATCACTACCGCCGGGCTCTTAGTTGAAAACTTAACAGCTTTCTCCTTTGATCGGATGTCCGATTTTGTGCATCGCGCGGATAACGATCCTGAGCTTTATAATATTGTTTGCGTTCACATGTTGGGCGAACTTGCTAAATGTCAGGCTAGCTTGAACTCTATTATGATTCAGCTCCGTGAAATGTTAGCCTTGTTTAGACGTGAACGTAAACGGACCAATTTGCTTAAAGCCTTTAGTGAAAAGCATTATAAAGAACCTGGTTACCATCCAAGTGACTTCCCGGTTTCAGGAGCGGTCATAAACGCCCTCTTTACTAAAGCTAAGCCTTTAAATCTAGGTGGCCATGCTGATTTTAGAAGTGATGGGCAGCTTGATGATTTATGTCGAATTGCGGAAAGCCTTAAGAAGGTTTCAGCTGTGGCCTCAGGGGCGCCTGCTATGGAACGCTCTGCCGGATTTGAAGCCCTACCGACCATACAAACTGAAAACTACACCTTCGATGATACCGAAGACGATATTATCGCTTACTTTAGAAGTGTAATTTCTTCAGAAAAAGAAGTTTCTGCGCGCGAATATTATAAAGAACACCAGATTAAGTGTGCGCTTGATCATTGGCTATTTGCCGTCTGTGCGTTCTATGAAGATCTAAGCCCAGAAAATAGAGCTGGCTTTTTAGAGCCAAAGATTTCTTTTGGGTATATGTATGATGAATCTGACTTAGATGACACCCTATTTTTACTTGGTACGGCGCAAGAAAATAACCTTAGGTCTCAAGATTTAGGTGATGTTACAGCGGAAATAGTTGTCACCTCTTTAAACACTCAAGCTTGCGTTAATGCTCAAGTTCCGCTTAAAACAAGTGGCTTTGGGAATAAGATCTTGACGGATTTTGCGCTTCAAGTTAATCAAAACATGGCGCACTAAAATCTTCCACTTTAATTCCCACTTCGGTTCTAATTTAAGCACTAGTTCAAGTACTAGTTTTAGCACTAGTGCTACACTTTCCTCTCGCTTTGTTTGGGCTGTGTTTTGAATTTGTTTCGCTTAACGAACATTTCTAAATCACTGAATTTAAATACTCTTGCAGAAGCAGGAACTTAGAGTTTTTGATTTTATATTTAACGGTGTACAAAGATAAATAAGATATATGATATTACATCACTTAGTAATGTAACAAAGTCGACTTTATATTATTATACAAATATTGATAATGATTATGGGGTTGTTCCGGTTACGATATTTTCCAATGATGATATTAATAAAGTAGAAGTTATTATTGAAACTTTGAAGTCTTCCCCTATTTATCAATCTAATTTAATGAGTTTTTTATCGAACAATGCGAAGCTTTTAGACTATGAGTTAAAGGAAAATGCCGTGAAACTTAGTTTCGAAAATTCTCTTTTGGATACGTTCTTTGATGATAGCTTGATTGAGGAAGTTAAGTACGCTATTAGTATGTCTTTAAAAGATACTTTAGGGGTTAGTGAGGTTATTTTTAGTGTTAATGGACAAAATATTTAAAAGTTTAAGCTCCCTCGAAACAAATCAAAACATTAAAAATCTAGACAACGAGGAGAGTGAATAAATTGATTACCGAAGACAAAATTATAGGTACATTTAATACAAAAGATTTCAGATGTAAGCATTGTAAAAATCTATATATCAGTGAAGAATTAATTAACAAATTACAAATTCTTGGAGAAGCACTTAATTTTAGTAAAGCAAAAGTAATAAGTGGATACAGATGTAAAGATCACCCAGTTGAATTACAAAACAAAAACACAGGTCAGCATACAAAAGGTTTAGCTGTAGACATAGAATATTTTGACAAAAACGGTAACAAATTACCTGCTAAAATAGTAATATGTGTAGCATATGAATTAGGTTTATTTAAAGGCCAAGCGAATGTAGAAAATGCAAGTAGCGAAGGAGAAGTACATTTAGACATTAGACAGTCAGGTTCCTACAGGGGAGACGAAACAATAGATTACAAAAGTCACTGGCAAGATCCATACTCATATTATGGTGTCACTAAAGAAGAAGTAAAAAATTATATTAATAGTGACTATGAACCAATTAAACCCAAAGAAAGAAATACATCTGTAAACCAAGTTAAAGTTTTAGTAAATGCTTTAAAAATAAGAAAAAGTCCAACTACAACATCAATAACTTATCAAAATGCAGAAAAAGGTGCAATATATAATTATGAAGAAGTAACAGAAAAAGAAAATTATAAATGGTACAAAATAGGAAGTAATAGCTGGATAGCAGATAATGGTAAATACCTAGAAATATTACCTAAATTAGAAAATAATAGTGCTTCTGAAAACGACTTAAAAAATCAAATAGAAGAGCTACAAAAAGAAATAGAAGAATACAAAAATAAAGTAAAAAATTTAGAAGATGAAATAAAAGAACTAAAAACATACAAATTTAAATACACATCTAAAGAAGATGCCAAATATCTTAAAACATTAAAAAAAGGAGATATTCTCCTTATTAAATAGAATTATCAAAAAAATCTTCCCAAGGATCTTTCCTTTTGAGCCTATCTTTAACATTTGAAATTGTTATTCCATCAGGCTTAATAGTATCTATTTCACTCCATTTAATTGGACATGAAATAGATGCTTTTTCATTTAATCTAACCGAATAAGGCATCACACTAGTCGCACCTTTTTTATTTCTAAAGTAATCTATAAAAATCTTTCCTTCTCTTTTTTCTTTCCTTACATTGAGTGTATATTTTTTAGGATAATTAGCTTCCATCAAAGAAGCAATTTGATGAGATATATTTTCTAAAACCTTAAACGAATTAACATTTATTGGAACTAAAACATGGTAGCCCTTTCCACCACTAGTTTTAACATAACTCTTAAGATTAAATCTATCTAATATTTTCTTTAAATCTTTAACACCATCTCTAACTTTTTTAATACTAAGCCTCTCATCTGGGTCAAAATCAAAAACCATAATGTCTGGCTTATTAAGCTTTCTTGCCCTAGAACCCCACATATGAAACTCATAACTATTCATCTGTACTTCACTTAACAAACCCTCTAAATCTTTAACATAATAATATTTGTTATCTGTACCTATCAAACTTTTAACCCTTTTAACTCCGAGTTTACTATTATTTAAATGTTTCATAAAAAATTTATTAGATATATCTCCATCAGGACACCTAACCGTTGTTATAAGTCTATTATCAAAAAACTTTTCCATCCTAGGATAAACTTCCTTATAATAATTAAAAATATCTCTCTTAGTAATCTTATTTTTCTTAAAAATAACCTTATCTCCATGAGTAAGCTCTACAGTATTAAAACTATCCATTTCAATTTCTTTCTTTGTCTTACCACTTTTAATACTGGTATCGTATTTTAATTTTTTAACATTACTTGAATACTTATCCCTATCCTTAATAAGTAACCAATTATCCTCTTTAAATCTAACAAGAGTATAGTCTCCATGAAGCCTTTCTCCATAAAAAGTAAACTTAACTACATCACTATCAAAGTTACTATTCTCTCTAAAAGTGTAATACCCCTTATCCCATAAAATAACAGTACCAGCACCATACTCTCCCTTTGGTATACTTCCTTCAAAATCAGCATAACTAACTGGATGATTTTCTACCTTAACAGCAAGCCTCTTATCCTTGGTGCTTAAACTAGGCCCCTTAGGACATGCAAAACTTACAAGTTCTCCCTTATAGAGAAACCTTATGTCATAGTGTTCCCTTCTAGAATAGTGATGTTGCACTACAAACATAAATTTCTTGCTATTCTTTTTCTTAATTCCTTTAGGTTCGCTTGTCCTACTAAAATCCCTCTTACTATTATATTTCTCTAAACTCATATCTTGCTCCCTTTATAAACAGGCTGCCTTAAATTATTATTCAAAGTTCTCTCAATATAACTAACCTCACACTTTAAACTAGGTTTCACATAATTAATATTTTCTTTATAATTACAAAAATAATTCTTACTCTCCTTAAGTTTAAGTACCTTATCATATAACTCATACTTACTATTTAAACTTACTTTTCCAACAAAACAAAACTTATCATCAATATATTCTCCAAGTGCTAAAGATATCCCATTCTTATTATAACTATATCCACCTATAAAAAAACTACCACTTTTAAAATTCTTAATCTTAATAAAATCATCAGTTCTCTCATTTATATGGTAAGAACTATTTATCTTTTTAGCAACAATACCTTCCATTTTAAGTTTCTTTATTTCCCTAAAAAGTTTCTTTCCACTCTTAAAAACCACTGACTTAACAAAAACATCTGTATCCTTAAACTTATTCAAAATCTTCTTTCTCTCTACAAGTGTTAACTCAGTTATATCCTTGTCCATATATAAAATATCAAAAGCCATAAAAACTACTGGATTACTCTTACTTTCCACATCTATAACTGATTTATTCTTTAAATGAGTTCTCTTAGAAACCTTGCTAAAACTAGGAAGTCCATTTTCTAAACTAATTATCTCCCCATCAAAAATAACTTTTCCTTTAACTAACTTCTGAATGCTTTTAAGTTCTGGAAAAACATTAGTAATATCTTTTCCATTCCTACTCTTAATCACAAACTCACTCGGACTAACAAACATAACCGCACGCACACCATCATATTTAATTTCATAAATAAATAGATCACTATCAAAAGGCTCATCTATTTCTTTAAGAAGCATGACTTTAAAATCTCTATTTCTCCAAATATCATTTCTTTTCATTTAAACTTTTCTCCAGTGCTTTAAGTAAATCATTTATTTTCTTGTTATTATTTCTTTTACTCGCACCCTTAACTTTCTTTCCATTCAACTTATCATTTATAGCCTTCTTAATATTCGCTCCCTCTAAATCAACATACTCTTCTGGCTTAAAATCACTTTTGAAACTATTTATTAATTTAATAGCAAGATCAAGTTCCTTTTGATTAACCTCATACATAACATTTTCTTTCTTAAAATTAATCTCTTCCTCAAAAAACATAGTACTCATAATAATCTTATTATAAGTAAGTCTCAAAACTGTATAATAAAATTTATTACCTATAGTTGTCCTTCCAATAGCAACCAGCTTAGTCTTTTTCATAGCTTCAAGAAGCAAATAATAACTCTTACCTCTACTAGTAGGTTCTAACACGTATGTTTTTTCAAAATAATAAGGGTCAATATCCTTTAAGGGAACAAAAGAAATAATTTCGATTTCTTTCAAATTAGTAGTTTTAAGTTTACTCAGTTCACTCTTATCAAAGGTAATATAGTCTCCTTTAGAAACCTCATAACCTTTAATAATATCACTTTCCCTAACTTCTTTCTTACAATGGGAACAATATTTAATATAACTAATTCTATTATGACATTTCTTATGCAGTTGATTAAACCTAGTATCATTATTCCTAATAAGAGGATTAACGGTAACAGGAACATCTACTAGTCCAAAAGAAATATTATAGTGTATATTTGGCATATCATCACCTATAATTATTATTACAATTTTTCATAAAACTATGCGCGAGTAATTTGCAATGTTATAAAAGAAAACATAAATTATAATGGAGGCATTATTGTGATGAATATAAAATTATTAAAAGAAGTATTACTAATATCTCTAACATCTTCAGTAATATCAAATGCTTTAGTGCAAAAATTAAAAGTATGTGAAAAACACAAAAATCATTTGTGCTTAAAAAGTATGATAATATCAGTAGTAATGGGTATCTTGTTTAGTATATCGTTTACAGACTTAAACTTAACATATACTTTATGGTCAGGTGCACTAAGTTTTATAGGTGCAGATGCACTTTACCTATCAATTGAAAAAGGAATACTTAAAAATATAATAAATAAAGAAAAAGAAAGGTAGGCATAAACCTACTTTTCCACATACAAAGATAGTTCTTTATTATTATAACACTTGTATATCTCACTCCAAATTTCATTTTCAATATTTCTCTTCTTTTTAGGATGAATTAAAAATCTAATATATAAAGAAACATAACTACCACTAACATTCATATAAATAATAGGCTCTAACTTATTGTAATAAATTCTATACTTATCATTAACTTCAAGTGCGCCTCTCATTTTATTTGGTATTCTCTTAATAACTTCATTACTATTTACTATCCTATAAAGTTTACTTTTAGCCCTTTTTAAATCACTATCAATATTAACCTTAACTTCAATCTCACCCCAAATATACTTAAAAGCTTTAACATAATTCTTAGTAACCTCAGAAAATACTTTACTATTTGGGACATGCACTATTGTACCTGTACTTTGAAATGAAAATGGATCAACCTCTAAAATATCAAAACTAAAAGTAGAAATATTAATAACATCTCCCATATATCCATCTATCATAATTCTAGTCTTCTATACTAAATGGCTTGCTAACTTTAATATAAATACCAGTAAAAAAATTAATAATAGTATCCCATAAACTATATGCAATTGCTGCAGTAACGAAACTTAAAAGTGTAATAAACTTAAGTAAAAATTCTTCCCAAATAAAAATAACAGGAAGAAAAATAATAATAGAATTAATAAGAACATACTTCTCATCCTTATCAAACAAATTAGTAAAAAACAAATTAATCTTGTTAATGAATTTCATAAAACCTCCTTCTAGTAAGAGCAAAGTACAAATTATAACAAAAAATTAAAAAAATCGGGGTCCACCTCTTTCACTTTTCAAAATAAATTGATATAATATTCCTATAATAGAAAGAGGGTAAAAAAGTGAAAAGAATTATCATATACATAGTATTTATAATAATATTTACATCACTTGGTTTCATAGGACTTACTTATGAAAAAGTAGACTCACCAAGTGAAAATATATTAAATAACACTTTTTATAAATATAACACTTCATCTGGACTTTATGAAAGTATAAAATTCAATTCTAAAATAGTTTCATATAATGGAGAAGAACTTGATCTAAAAGGTTGCGACACATATAGTTATACAGCCGTAAGTAGTATAGTTAAATTCACATGTGGCCGCGCATTTAGAATAATTGCAGACACTAACGAAGTACTAGCAATTAGCATGAATGAAAATAATTATTATTTCTTTAGCACTAAAGAAAACTCTTTTGAATATGAATTTAAAAAACAATTTGGAAGTACATATTCAGAATATAAAAGTAACAAACTAAACAAAGAAAAAGAAATTACTGAAGAAAAACTAAATGAATTAATTAATGAACAAAGTACTAGTTATATATACATAAAAAATAATAAATGTGATTACACATGTGCTTTAATAGAAGAAAAATTAAATAACCTCAATAATAGTTATTACATAAGTGTAGAAAATATTACTAGAGAAGACTTACTAAATAGTATAACTGAAAGTACTAAACCAATAATATTAACACTTGGAAGTGGGTACGTCAAAAAAACAACAATAAATATAAAAGGCTTTGATGTAAAAGAATTAAACGAATACTTAAAGGAGTCAGAAAATGAAGAAGAAAATAACCAAAGAAGAAATTAATTTACTTGATAAATACTTTAGACTTGCAAATTACCTATCAGTAGGACAACTTTACTTACTTGATAATCCTCTTCTAAAAAGAGAGTTAGACATAAAAGACATAAAACCAAACGTAGTAGGCCACTGGGGTACTGCTCCAGGGCAGAACTTTATATATACACATCTACAAAGAGTAATAAAAAAATATAATTTAAACATGATGTACATAAGTGGTCCAGGTCATGGTGGACAAGCTTATATTGCAAACAGCTACATAGATGGTTCATATTCAGAAGTATACAAAGACATAACTGAAGATGAAAAAGGTTTAAAAAAATTGTTTAAGCAATTTAGTTTTCCTGGAGGAGTATCTTCACATGTCGCGCCAGAAGTACCAGGGAGTATAAATGAAGGAGGAGAGTTAGGCTACTCACTATCTCATGCATACGGAGCCGTACTAAATAATCCAGACCTAATATGCACATGTATAATAGGTGATGGTGAAGCAGAAACGGGGCCTTTATGTGCAAGTTGGAACATAAACAAAATAATTGATCCAGAAAAAGATGGAATAGTACTTCCAATATTGCATTTAAATGGTTATAAAATAGCAAATCCTACTTTACTTGCAAGAATTCCTGAAGATGAACTAATATCATACTTTAAAGGAATGGGATACAAGCCATACGTAGTAAAAGGAAATAATCCTAAAAAAATGCATAAATTAATGGCAGAAACAATGGATGAAATAATTGATTATATTAATAAAATTAAAAAAGAAAGTAAAAAATATAACTTTAGGCCATTTTACCCTATGATAATACTAGTAACTCCAAAAGGATGGACAGGTCCTAAAGAAGTAGAAGGCTCTTTTAAAAGTCATCAAGTACCTATAATAGTTAATAAAGATAATTCAGACAACTTAAAAATACTAGAAAACTGGTTAAAAAGTTACAAACCTGAAGAGTTATTTGAAGAAAATGGAAAAATAAAAGAAGAAATAAAATCAATTTGTCCAGAACTAGAAAAGACAATGTCAATGAATCCTAATGCAAATGGTGGAATTTTACTAAAAGAATTAAACTTACCAGAAAACCTATACGATTATGAATTTAAAATAACAAAAAAAGGTCAAACTGAAAATGAAGGCATGAGATCACTTGGAGCATACATAAGAGATGTACTTAAACTAAATAATAACTACATGATATTTGGCCCCGATGAGGCTTTAAGTAACAGACTAAACTATATCTTTGAAGTTACAAATAGAAAATGGAATACAAAGAAACTAAAAGGTGATGAATACCTAAATAAAAATGGTAAAGTAATTGATAGTATACTTTCAGAACATGTTTGTGAAGGTTTATTAGAAGGTTACATACTAACTGGTAGACACGGTTTCATTCATAGTTACGAAGCATTCATGAGAATAGTAGACTCAATGGTTAGTCAACATGCAAAATGGCTAAAACTAACTAGAAACATACCTTGGAGAAAAGACATATCTAGTTTAAACATAATTTTAACAAGTCATTGTTGGCAACAAGATCATAATGGTTTTACCCACCAAGATCCAGGCTTCATAAACCATTTATTACCTAAAAAATCAGAAATAGTAAGAATTTACTTACCATTTGATACAAATACACTAATTTGTACATATGATCACATAATAAGGACAAAGAACTATATAAATTTAGTAGTAGCTTCTAAACATAAAAGACTAGAATGGTTAACTATGGAAGAAGCAATAAATCATTGCAAAAAAGGTATAGACATTTTCAAATGGGCAAGCACAAATGAAGGTAAAAATCCAGACATAGTACTTGCATGTGCAGGAGACACACCATCGCTAGAAGTACTTGCATGTGCGTCTATCCTAAAAGAAAAAGTACCTAATCTAAAAGTAAGAGTAGTAAATGTAGTAGACTTAATGAAATTAGAAAGTAGCAACAAACATCCTCATGGTTTAACAGATGAAGAATATAACAAAATATTTACAAAAGATAAACCAATACTATTTGCTTTCCATGGATACCCAAATGTAATACATGAACTTACTTATAATAGAGAAAACACTAACTTACATGTAAGAGGTTACATTGAAGAAGGAAGCATAACTACTCCATTTGACATGAGAGTGCAAAATAAAATTGATAGATATCATCTAATACTTGATGTAATAAAATACGTACCAAAATTACAAAAAAACAAAGATCTAAAAGAATATGCAGAAACTATGTTAGAAAAACATAAAAAAACAGTAACTAAAGAAGGCCATGAAATAAAAGAAGTTAATAGTTGGAGATGGAAATAGCCTAAATTTTTTAGGCTATTTATTTTATTCCTTTGAAAAATATGCACACTTTGCATATTATTCCTTTGAATAATATGCAATTATAACACTTTTTTCAAAGGAATAATTGATAAATTAGAAATATATAAAGGAGCATTATACGAAAACGTTATAGGAGACTTATTAGCAAAAAAAGAAAAGAAATTATATTATTTTGAGTATAATTCTACACTTGAAGTAGATTTTATCACAATAATTGAAAATACACTCACAGCAATAGAAGTTAAAAGTGCTGATAACACAAAATCAAAAAGTTTAAAATCAATAATGGAAAACTGGGGAGTAGAAAAAGGAATAAAATTATCTAGTAAAAATATAGGAATAAATAATAATGTTAGTTCATATCCTTTATATATGATTATGTTTATATAGTCAAATTAATTATTCCAAATTAAAGTAAAACATATAATATACTAGGAAGACAAAAAAACTTCCTATAAATTATAAATATAACTTCCTCCTATAAACTTTAATAGGCGTCTATAAATAAATTTTTAAAAAGTAAACTCCCACATAGGGAGTTTTATATATTGACATATTGTATTTAAAGTGGTACAATATAAAGCCATAAACAGGGGGTTTGTTTATGATAAATAAAAAAATATTTTATTTAATA
>OIYP01000543.1_pt1 | contig 24055 bp, 13 predicted proteins | sample 1588261 | NCBI WGS metagenome assembly OIYP01 (sample SAMN03283293) | human gut metagenome | biome: human-associated habitat; material: feces | host: Homo sapiens | place: Peru | collected 2012
TGCACGGATTCTAAATTTTTCTGTTCAACTTCCACTGTCTTAAATCCTGCCTTATCCATAGCTTCAATCCGTTCAGGAGTTGCCTCGCTGATAAACCACTTCTTGTTGTCTTTATCCCACTTACAGCCCAAAGCTTTAGCTTCCTGACGCTGTTCGTAAGGAACATCAAAATAGACACGTTCTTTCTTGTCAGGCATAGACATTTCGTGACGGTCTGACAACACAGCCTGCAATTCATCCCACAGCTTCTCCATACGAGCCTTCTTCTCAGGATCTTCAGGTAAACCGTAGTCATGAACCCCATCCTCAACAATTACGTCTTCTTTGATTTTTGACGCAAGGCCATTAACATCAAAGATCTTACGAATGTTAAGCGGAGGATCAACGCTTAGCTGGGCGTACACCTCCATCAATTCATCATGTAATGAGGTCAAAGACTCCTGTTTGTTCCAAGTCTGAGCCAGAACAGGCTTATAGCCTTCGCTCTCCTTCTGAAGCTCTTTGATCCTGTCATCCAAAAGCCCAATTTCATGAGGAATCTGTTTATCAATAATATCATCAATAAAATTCATATTTGATGTCAGATCTTTAGCTTCTGACATTCTCTTGATGAAATTTGTACCCAGAGTACTCTTGTGAATCACATGGAAATTTCTTTCCAAAACGCCAGCATTGTTATGAGTGATCTGAATACCAATATCAAGTCCTCGATATTCAGCCACTTTAACAATTCGTCCTGTCTGATTCTTTTCAATGGCAATCGCTACCCTCGCAAGTTCTTCACCAGCGAGCTTCCTGTCCGTGAACTGCTTACCATTGATCACTATCGGAGAACCAGCAGGATTTGCCAGTGCCTTGGCCTGATAATTCTCAATCTGAGCCTTTTCAGCCTCACGAATTTCAATGCTTCTTTCATTTGAGCTGATCCTGTTCTTTGCCTGAGATTTTCTCTTCTCAAAGTTAGACTTTTCTTTAGCGAGATACATGATTTCGCCTTCAAGCTTGGCTTTTTTGGTGATGTTCGGATCACCAGCACAGCAGGCCAAAGCCTCATTGATTGAAAGCGTCTGGTCATCGAGGTCTGTCATGCTGTTGGCAACAGAGTCATTAGCAGACATGAACTGTTTGATAAACTTCTGTTTCATCAAGAGAGTCTGGTACTGATATGCGTCAAAAGTCTTATCAGTTACATAGTTATAAATGTTTACACTGTCGTGAACATTACCCTGTCTGATGATTCGTCCATTTCGCTGAGTGAGGTCCGAAGGTCTCCACTTCACGTCAACATGGTGAACTGCTAAAAGGTTCTTCTGAACATTCACGCCAGTACCAAGCTTTTCGGTTGAGCCCATGAGGATACGGATTTTTCCTTCATTTACTTTTGCAAAAAGGGCACTTCTCTTCTTGTCATTGTTACCACAGGAATAAACATCAGCAATCTGATCTTCTGGAACGCCTCTTTCAATCAGCTTCTTAGTTAATTCACTGTAAACATCAAACGCCTTACCCTTCCCTGGTACTCCCAGATCACTGAATATAAGTTGTGTGTCGGTCGGTGCTGATGTCTTGTAGATTTGAGCAACCTTATCGGCTACCAAATTAAGCTTCGTACCAGCCTCATCAGGAAGAGACGGATCATAGAGTCTTGGATCTAATCCCACCTTTCGACCGTCAGACGTAACTTTAAGCATGTTATCGTCTTTTGGATTTACGTTAGGAAGATTGGTGATTCTGTCACTCAGTTCCTGCATCAGCATTTCCTGATTTGGGCTTATGTCAGCAGTTATTACCTCATAATTTGCCTTCGGAAGCTTCAAACCAAGATCTTCAGTCAATGCTATGTCGGTAAACTCACGGAACATGGTCTTCAATTCCTTCAAATTATTGAAGGATCTTAAACGCTCTTCCTGAACATATTCAGTCTGAGCTGGCTTAAGCTCGTATTCCTTATCAATCACAGCAAAAGCACTGATAAAGTCATCAAGGCAATTGATTTCCTTTTCCTTAAGCTTTGACGGAGCTATGTAGGTCTGCATTGCGTACACTTCTGATATGCTGTTGGTAAGAGGCGTACCTGTTGCAAAAACAACACCTCGCTCATCAGTAATATCATTGATGTACTCCGTGGTCATCATCATGTTTAATGCCTTGGTTGACGGATCGCCTGTTGCAGAACCAAGGTTTCTTGCATTCAGACTTGTCCAGAGAGGAGCGTTCTTGTAAGAGTGAGCCTCATCAACATACAGACGGTCACAGCCCAGTTCCTCAAAGTCCAAGCAGGCTTTTTCAGTCTTGTTTTCTGCTCGTTCCTGATTCTCTTTGTTGAGTTTTTCAAGCATACTTCTGTATTTATTGATTCTGAGTTGCAGATTTTTAACAGTTGGATCTCGACCTTCAACCCCACCTTCAGCCAATTTCTTTGCTAAAGCCTCACTGATAACATCAATCTGTGTGTCTATAAACGCTGTCTGACGCTCTTTGGAAACACGGATGTTGTTATCAAAGGTTGACTGAGGCATTACAACAATGTCGAAATCATTGTGAGCCAGCTTTTGCATGAAATCAGCTCTGTTCTCGGCCTTGAGTTCATCCATGGTAGGCACAAGAGCTTTACAGTCTGGGTACAGCTTGTAGATGTCCTGTCCCCACTGCCCCAAAACGGCATTTGGAACAAGAATCAAAGTCTTCTGTGCTAAACCTAAACGCTTTGCTTCCATGGCTGATGCTATCAATTCAAAAGTCTTCCCAGCACCGACCTCATGAGCCACCAGCGTGCTTCCACCAAACAGTGTATGAGCAACAGCTCCCTTCTGATGTGGTTTAAGTTTGATTGTCGGATTCATACCATCAAATGACAAATGTGAACCATCATATTCCCGCGGAACAACACTGTTGAATTTTCTGTTATAGACAGCTTCAATGTTTTCTCTGACAGCCTGCTGTTCAGGAAGCTCCAGCCACTCTTTGTAACGCTCTGATAAAGACTTCTGAATTTGCGTAATTTCGACGTTTGCGTCATTTGCCTGCATAGGCGTAATCGCATTATCGGAATCACTGTTCTTTGAAGCTTTAACCTGAATGAATTTGCTGTTCAGAGTGTCTTCAAGAATTTCTTTAAATTTCTTGTTAATCTTTCCACTGCTAAACTCAAACTGACGTTCATCACCATAAACCCCATCTCTAATCTTACGAACACTGAAAGCCGAAGCATCTCTATCGTAGTTGACATTGTATGACTGAACACCGCCAGTAATAGAATTAACAAAATTCTGAACATGCTCAACAGGAACCCAGTGACTTCCCAGAGACACACCGATTTCAGTGAAATCACGTTTAGCTGGTTGCACACCAATTAAAGCATTAACATTGTTCTCGAATCTGGCATCACCAGAGTCAACAGCGTACTTTGCTTCTTCCAGTTTCTTTACGACATCGCCAGACAGATACTCTTCTTTGGTCTGGTAGATTTCTTCGTCAATATTCGGAACTAAGAAAATCTCACCTTCCAGATTCTTGACGATCTCGCTCTTATCCTTGTTTCCAAGAAGTTCACTCATGTAATCCAGATCAACTCTGCCTCGGGTATTCATTGATACTGCCAAAGCATCGCTTTCTGTCTCTGCATTTGCATGAACAGCCACGCTTCCCAGCACTCGTTCATAACAAATCTTTGATAATCCAGTGAAATTGTATTTCTCGTCAAACTGTTCAATGAAACGAACGGAATAATAGTCCTTGTCCTTGCCGACAACATCTTTGATGTTAGGATTTTCATTTTCAACGTTGTCTTCTTCTTTTCCCTTGCCTTTCTTCGTAACGAAAACACCATTCAAGCGTCCGTGCTTCTTGGCAAAATCCTCGTACAAGCTTCTTAATGTAGCCTGTTCAGCGGCTAGATTCTCAATTCCGTCTCCGCTAATCTGAATCTTCTTAACCAGATTCAGTTGATCCTTCATCTTAATCCAGTCAACAGCAAGCTCCTTCTTATCCTTACTGAGTTTTAACTTTCTGAATTTGTTCGGATCTTTGCGATAAAGAACATCACCATCACCGTCAACCCCCATTGAACCAATGCCGATGTGAGTGTTTGTGCTATTTACAAACACAATGTCTTCATTAGCATCAGCTTCATCTGTTTTAAAGAAGCCTGCTTTCTTACTAGGATCTATGTCCTGATATACAGAGTCCTGAATCTGATCTTCGACTTCCTCTCTAAGCTTTTCCTGCCATGAGCCTTCCAGTGGCTTTTTGACTGCTAAAACAACCTTGCCGAATCTGTCTTTTTCTCTGACAAAATCACCGCAGACACCATTTAATTGTCCGTTTTCTTTCTGGAAAATTAAATTAACTGGTGCTTCTTTCTTCCGGTCTTCCCTGTCATAAACTGTGTTAACGACCCACTTTCTGTCACCTTCCTTATCAAAATACGATCTGATTTCTCTTGAACCGTTCGCCCATCTGTCTGCCTTTTCGTCCAGCACTTCCAGACGGTTGTTACGTTTCTGGAGGAATACGATATCAGAAGATACTGATGTTCCTGCATTTCTGCTGAAAACACCTTCAGGGAGACGAAATGCACCTATGAGATCAGCGTCTTTTGCCAGCTCATTTCTGAAATCTACGGCCTTTTCGCTGTCCAGAGTGCTGGTGGATGTCACCAGAGCAACGATACCGCCTTCACGAACCTGTTCTACAGCCTTACCGACAAAGTAGTTATGTATGACGTTTCCGTCATATCTGCTGTTTGGATCGTTGATGTTAAGAGAGGCAAACGGTACATTACCGATGACAACATCGAAATATCCCTTATGATCGAAATTCTCGAAGCGGTCATGCTCGATCTGAGCGTCTGGATAGAGCTTCTGGGCAATCTTTGCTGAAACGGAATCCAGCTCAACACCGTGAAGCTCACTGTTTGCCATGGATTCAGGTAACATACCAAAGAAATTACCTACACCACAGCTCGGTTCCAAGATACGACCGCCCTTGAATCCTGCCTTCTTAAGTCCTCGATAGATAGACTGAATGACTTCAGGAGGTGTGTAGAACGCTGTCAGCGTGCTTGCTCGTGCGTCATTGTACTCACGGTTGTTAAGGAGTTCCTTAAGTTCCTTTCGTTCTTTTTCAAACTCATGACGACTCGGATTAAACACGTTGCTGAGACCGCCCCAACCTACGTATTTTGCGAGTTTTTCCTGTTCTTCAGGAGTAGCATTACGATTCTCTTTTTCCAAAAGCTTTAAAGTTCGTAATGCTTCCATGTTGTTAGATAAACGTGTCTTTTCACCACCAGCACCGATGTCAAAATCAGTGATATGGTAGCGAGTTGCTGGCACGTTGTTTTCAGAAGATACTGCATTGGTTTGTTCAGCTTGATTTCCTAAGACATCTGAAACATCAATGACAGTATCATTAGAATCAGCTTCTTCATCAATTACATGATTACTGAGGTCGCCAAAGTCAAAAGAATCTAAATCATGTTTGCCTGAATCATCTCTCGCACCACGTTCTCTGCGTGAGCCTGAGCTGATTCCTGATTCAGTCCTTCCTTGAGATTCTGCTCTACCAAAATCTTTTCCTGAAGCTCCGCTTCTCGCTGATAGCGAATCATCCAGTCCTTCAGACTGTCCTGCTCTTCCAGTTCTTCCAGAAATGTCGGATTGGTTGCCTGAAGATCGCGGATCTGACTCACTACGTACAGCGGATTCCACTTCAGCTCGTTCGCTGTCTCCGTCTTCGCCTGAGCTACCAGTTCTCTGGTCTCTGCTTCCCAATTCTTCGAGAACCTGTCCAGATACTCTCTGATCGTCCCCGAGAACCACTGCTTCGCTATCTCCCAGTCCTCGTTGTACACCTGATTGAAGTACACTCTCGACCATCTCGCTCCGTGTCTCGTCTTCCTGAACACCATTTCGAGATTCAGACTGTCCTGCGGATAAGGGAACATGAACAGACAACTCAGAGACGGAGGAAACTCGTTCTCCAGAAGATAATTCACGCTCTCCCAGTCCTTCGTTCCCTTGATCCAAGACTCCATTGCTTCTATCAGATTCTCCAGTTCCGTCTGCGTGTAAGGATCGTAATCGTCCTCTGGATTCTCCGTCTGCTTCATTTCCAATTCCATTTGCAGATTCTTGAGACGCTCCTGATTCTGTTCCTCTGCTGGCAGACTCAATTCCTGATTGATCGTCTCCTGAAGCTCCTCGATGTCCGCTTCTATGTTCTTCTTGTTCTGCTGGATTTGCTCGTCCCTCCAATCCTTGAACTTCTGAAGATATTCCTTCATCAGTTCCACTGGTTCGAGATACCACAGGTTCTTGACTTCCCCGATCAGAAAACTCTCCAGTCTGTTCTCCTTCATGGCTCTGGTGAGTGCTGGCATCAGCTCCTTCTCCCATCTCTGAGCCTCTTCCTCGTAATCCCGAGTATCCTCTTCCTGAGCCAATGCTCCCTGAAACATTCTGTGCATCATCTGGAAGTATTCCAGATCTTCCACCACGTCCGTCATCAGAGTCAGAAGTTCCTGCTCTTCCTGCGGTTTGATTGTCAGAATCTTCGATAAATTCTGAAGATTCTCTTCCCTGAACAGTTCTGTCCAGTCCTTCATTTTCAACGCTGGAGACAAACTCGCTGCTTTGTCCGCCCATTCCTGTCGAAATCTCATTTTGATTCTCCTTAGACACTAAAACACTACTGTTATTAGTATTAATATAATTATTATTTGCATTATTTTCAAGAGTAGTCTGTGCTGTTTCCTGATTTTTGTGATCAATGACGTTCTTAATGGAAATCATGAAGTCATTTACTCTGGTTTCAACCTGTTCGGTTAAATCTTCGAGTTGATCTTCTGGTAAATCAAAGTAGTCCAAAAGTTCTTCACTGAAATTGTTGATTAGTCTGTGAAGTCTTCTTTCGGTAATGTCTTCCGTTACAGAAGCAGAACTTATGACTTTACCGTCACACACGAGTTCAAGATGCCATTCAGCTTCATTTTCAAACCTGTTTTCGTTTTCAGGATCAGGAGTAGCACTCCACCACTGAACTTTCCAGTTGAGTTCTGAGCTCTGTTCCTGCTCTGCTTCCTGAGTCTGATTCTGTCTGAACTCTTCAAACTGCTCATTCTGATAACCAAGCATCGGTAAGCCCTGATTCTTGTAGTCTCTTAAACTTTCCCAGCCTTCATAATTATGCTCTTCACACCAATTACACCAGCTTTCAATGTGCTTAACGATACCACCATCGAGATCACCACAGTCATATCTGAATCTTCCGTACGAAAGATCTTCAATCTCTCCAGTAAGAGATTTGTTTAAGAACAGTAATGAAAGCTTAGTCTTTTCATAACCTCGGTTTTCCTTAGCGTAAGCCTCGTCTTCTTCGGTGATGATTCGGTCTGCTTCTGCAAACGGCAGGAATCCTCCAGCTCTGTCTGTTTCATCAAAAGCCTGTCCTACACTCTTGCTTTCAGACCAGTGCATGAAAACCAACGGAGGCATCAGCCCCTTTTCCAGAACAAAATTCAGAACATCATTATTCTTACTGATGTAATTGATGACATCGGCACGACACCATTCTTCATCCTGATGTTCCCACTTTGACCAGCTCTCTGACGCACTTTCATCATTTTCTTTCGGCAACACATCATTGATTTTTTTAAAGGTTTCAAAATCAATGTTATTATAGTAACCTAACTGCTGATACCCCTCTTGGAAATGACGTTCTAAGAGTTCTTCAGGACTTGCCACAACGTTTGGATTCTGACTGATGAGTTCCGCAAGTGCGTCACTAATTTCAGATTCTGAATTAGAATTTTCATTTTTCTGCACAGATTCCAAATTTTCATTTTTTTGCACAGATTCAGAATTTTCTATTACGTTATCTGAAAGCAACTCATTAAATCTGACATCATTACGTGCTTCGTTTAGAATGCCGTCAAAATCAGCTAATCCGTAAGAATGAGTGATGTTGCCTATAATCTGACTGACATCGCTATTCATACGATCTATCGCAAGCTTATGCGAATCAAAATTGCCAGAACTCACTCTGTTGACCAATGCCTGAGTGTCTTCCAGCGTCATGTTCCACGCACGGCTCATGCCTTCAATAGCGTGCTTTTTGGCAGAAATTGCCACTTTAGCAGCTAGAACAGAAATATTGTCGTTTTCCTTCCATTCAACATCTGCTATGACCTTTCCGAGACTTCCGTCCTGAATGAGCTCACCGCCAAAAGAAGTTTTTCTAACTTCCTGATAAGCGATGTACTTGGCTACGGTAGTTTTTTCATCATTGTTAAGATGCTTTGCCTGATTCCTGTCTTTAAGCTTCTGATATGACTCTTTGAAAAGATGATTCTCAACGTCTGCATATCTGTCAGCGTTATTAAGCTCATTATGAAATTCAGCATTTTGAGTAACGTTATCCGTTAATACAAGTGTTACCCCATCACTAAACGCCTTGCTGAATTCAAGATCTGCTTCTGCCTGACCGCTGTTTCTCACTGCGTTCAGGTAAGCTGTGTCATTCTCAACATATTCAATAACCTGCTTTAACTGTTTATCATACTTTTGCATGAAATCGGTTATTGAAAGTTCTGTCTGTTCAGACTGAACGTTTGAAACTTCCTCAACCTGTTCCACTTCTTCGGTAACAGTGTTTTCAGCTTCTGGATTGATTAACGCCAAGAATGACTCATCAAGATAAGCTTCTTCAAGCATTCTGATGTGGTTTACATCGTCTTCAAAAGAATTTTTCAGATTGTACTTTAGCGAGAACAAAGCTTTATCCATCTGGACGAATATAGAACGTGCATTACGGATATAAACATTAACGTCTTTATCCCACTGTTCATAGACTTCACTCTCTGAATAATTGCTGTTCTTAGCGATTGAAGCCACGATCTGATTCTTTACAGTGTCCGTAACGTCATGGGCAAAGTGAGAGGAATCTATGTAATGGCTGGTATCGTGAATTTCTGAAATGATTGATGACAAATCGTCACCATAGAAAGAATTGAGCTGATGTTCGCCCTTGATTGCACTGTAAGCTATATAGCGTGCAAGATTGGAGTTCATGTTTACATCTTCAACAGGTGGAGCGTTGGCTTCGGCTTCAAGTCCTCTTCTTATTTCTTCTGCTCGGTCTTCCTCTCTTTCATATTCATTTTCAGTAATCAGAGATACGCTGACATCACTTACTCGATGTTCTTCACTTAAGAACTTGTTGAACTTTGCGAAATTATCATCAGGAGTGATGTAGAAGGCGTATTGTCTGGTATCGTAACGAGCTCCAAGAGCAATTGCTTCTTTAACATCGTCCTTTTCTTCGACATTGAGATACACACGACCTGAATTATCCAACTTCATGTTGTTTTTCTTCATGTTCATGAGAACATTACGAGAAACAAAGTCACACGCCCTGCGAGCTTCGCTCCACGCAAGTGTAAGCTCTTTCTTGAGTGACGCACTGTCTAACTGCATGTTTTCAGCCCATCCCTTGATATATGCAGAAGCGTTAGACTTATCGAATGATACGCCAGTTCTGAGGCACATCATGTATGCTCCCAGTTCAGCCACCAGCTCTTCCCTTGCGTACAGAGGAGATCTTTTATCGCCAGAGGTATTACGAGCAAGGCGTGAGTTATTGCCTGTCCAGTGCATTAACTCGTGAAAGGCTGTCCAGTAATAATCGTCTGCTGACTTGAAATTGCTCTGATATGGCAAGCAGATATTGTCTGATACAGTGTTGTACTGCGAACTTCTGAATCCGTGCTTGATATTTGCTCCTGAAGCCTTCAGGATAAAATCAGCTCTGGCAATGCTAAACCACTGTTTTTCCTTTATTTCGGGATTCCAAGGCTTGATATTAGCTTCATATCCGTCTTTTGCTTTCGCCTGTTCGACATTGAAGACGACAATATCCTTGTCGTAATCGTCTTTTCCAACTACTACGCCTCGTGCGTCTCTTGGAAGTTCCCAACCCAATTTTGCAAAATCAGCTCTGGTCATCCAGCGTGGATCTGTAAAGTCATACAGACGCTGAAGGCGGACAAATCCTTCCAGATTTGAATTAAAGACCTGTCCTGTTACACCACTTCGTGGAAGAGAATTTGCGTTCTCGTCACGTTCAAAAGTTTCACGCCAGATAGTGTGATTTTCATGAATAGATTCGACAAGATCATCAATGATCCACTCGTCCATCTGATTAAATTCTGCCATTCTTTTTCTCCTCGGCAATAATTAATGAATAACGGTCTCTGAAAGACTGCAATCTAGTACGACGCCCTGCATATAAAGCTTCATCTCTTTCAAAACCTTCACCTTCGCAATAATGCGGATCATGAGCAAGCCAGCGTTCTACGCTTCTCTTACGTTTGATCCCTTCATAATTTAGATATGTTTCATAGTAATCAAGCACCTCCCCTACTGCTTTAACGTAATGTCTATAGAAATCAGAATTAAGCATCTCATGATTTCCGTCTTTTTGGAGCTCTTCAATGTTAGCCATGATAATATAAGCAATGTCACCGCTGTTACATAAATGCCACGACCTGTCCATGTCAGGCGTGTCTTCTTCCGGTGGAAGAACTGGCTCATAAGGATCAATTTCCCTGCATCTCGCTAATGATTCCTCCGCTTTTTTCTGAGCTTCATCTTCAGCCTTCTGCCACTCTGCTTCTAATTTTTTCTCTGCTTCACTCGGAATAAGACTGGCAAAACTCTGTGCCATCCAAGATTCAACTATTCTGGCAATCTCTCGTTCTTCGTCTTCATCACCAGCAAACAATTCTTTTAGGTTGTCTTCGGAGGAAGCTCTTTTGAAGATGTTGTCAGGATCGCCTTCTTTCCATGTCTTAAATACGGAATAAGCCCAGTCATACTCCTGCCTCTGTTTTCTCTGCTGAAATTTACGAGTTTCAGCTAATCTTTTTGCTTCTTTTTCTTCCTTTGTCATAGTCTTAATCCTTTTTTTCAGCTTTATCCTTATCACATGTAAATCTGGCTTCGTAATTCTTGAAATACGCTGGTTTTCCGTCTTTATCACCAGCAAAGAAATTACAGTTACAGGTCTTCTGCCCAGTGCAAACCCACCAAGGCGTACCATCCTTCTTACTCTTGATTCTAATCAGACAGTTACCGCAAATCGGGCATTTATGCTCTTCTGAAGGCTTCGCACTCTCAAAAACAAACTTAAGCTGCTTTTTCTCTAAATCGACAGCCAGCATGGCTTCAAACTTCTTTCCTTCCTTGTTTACCATCTTGTAAACTGGTGACTTTCCAGCAAAGATCTTCTTTAAATCTTCTTGATTCAAAGAAACGCCAGCAATGGTAATTCTGGTCTTCCAGCAATTTTCGTCTTCGCATGAATAGTAATACTTGCTTACGCTGACAGCTTTTCCGCAAATCGGGCACTTGAGTTCTGTCTCTACATTCTTGGTCTTATACGGCTGAACATTGCTCTTACACTTGGAAATTTCTCCAGAACAGAAGTCTTTTATCTTCTCGATAAAGTCTTCCTGACTTAATTCCCCTTTTTCAATCGCTAAAAAGTCTCTTTCGTTAAGAGCTGTACGGACTGGAGACGTTAAGTCTTTGGTTATATTCTCTAAGCATGCAAAAGCAGGCTCAGTACATCTTATGTACTTGTCCTTCGTATAAAGAAGGTGATAGTTCTTAAGTTCCCTGATAATGTTCGCTCTGGTAGCTGATGTACCGATGCCATCACCGTCTTTGAGTGTTGCCTTGATTTCAGGATCATCTACATACTTATGGATGTTTTCCATGGCCTTAATAAGCGTACCTTCGGTGTATGGCTTCGGAGGCTTAGTCTTTAAGGCTTCTACAATTACATCTTCCGCGAGGAGACTTTCATTTTCCTGAATTTCAGGTAGTTTCTGACTGTTGTCTTCTTCATCATCACCTGTGCTGTAAACACTCTTCCAGCCCATTGCGGAGATTTCCTTGCACTTGGCCGTAAACTTATTATGGCCGTTAAAGGTAGCTGTAAGCACTGATTCAAGATATTTGTGTTCTGGGTAGAACTGAGCAACATAGCTTCTTACAATCAGCTTGAAGATGTTTGTCTGAATTTCGGTGAGTGACTCGATTGAAAACTCTTCTGATGTTGGAACAATAGCATGGTGAGCTGTGGTTTTTTCATCATTCCAGATTCGAGACTTTAATGTGCTGTCTGCCTTCTTCGCCAATTCAGCCAAGTCATCACTGCAATTAGCAATGTTTTTGAGAACAGTCTCAGCTTCGCTATACTGAGCTGTAGGCAAGTATTTACAGTCTGTTCTCGGATATGTGGTAAGCTTCATTTCATACAACTGCTGGCAGATTGCAAGTGTTGTATCTGCGGTATAACCGTGAAGCTTGTTGGCCAACTGCTGAATGTCAGAAAGAGACAAGCCGAGAGGAACAGGAACACTCTTCATTTTGTCTTCGATTTCATAATCCGTTGTAGTGGTATTCTTAACATCATTCCAGATTTTGTCGGCAAGTGCCCTGCTAACCACCCTGCCTTCATCATCTACACCGTCAAGACTTTCATCAACCTGATACTTTGCATCAAAGCTTCCAGCCTGAACTTTGATCTTTGCTTTTATAGAGAAATAGTCCTTTGGTACAAAGTTCTTTATTTCCAAGTCTCTGGTAGCCACGAGCTGGAGTGTCGGAGTCTTAACTCGACCGATAACTGTGAGATTGTGCCACTGTAAGGTGTAAGCTCTAGTTAAGTTAATTCCAAGAAGCCAGTCACTCTCAGCACGTACCTTGGCAATTTCACCAAGAACGTGATATTCGGAATTGTCTTTTAAGTTTTCGAGTGCGGTCTTAACAGTCTTACTATCTACGGCATTTGCCCAGTAACGTAAAACTTTTCCCTTAAATTTGTTGTACTCGATAACTTCATCAACTAAACGTTGGCCTTCGTTGTCAGGATCGCCAGCATTTACGATCTCCTCAGCTTCACCGATAAGCCTACTCACCCTGTTAAACTGCTTCTTGGTATCATCTTTGATGATGTATTTCCATTCGGCAGGATAAATCGGAATATCCTCCATTCTCCAGAAGATTTTGCCATCTTCTGTGTCAGGCGTTCTGGAAAGATAAGCTTCTGCATCTGCAAGCTGGAGCAAGTGACCAAGACACCATGTCAATACGGTATCGTTATGGCAGATTATCTGCCCTTTTTCCTTGCTGTTCTCAATTCCAAGAGATTCAGCAATGGCTCTCGCTACGCTTGGTTTTTCTGCAATAATCAATCTCTTCATGTTCTATCTCCTATGCTCTTGCCCTGTATTTTTCTCTGATTTCAGGTACGGTCATGAGAAAATCCCAGACCTCTCTCGTTGCTCTGCAATCTTCCAGACTGTCATGAGCCTTAAAGGAAAACTTAGGATTCACCTCGGCCACGGCATTAACGAGCTTAAACCACTTCATTGCATGATGTTTTTCGCTCCATTCCTGTTTGTAGTCAGCAAAAGCCTGCATACAGCAATGTACGGCCTTTGATTCTTTCAATGTTTCACCAAGAAAACCGGTATCAAACCCTGCGTTATAGATAATCACTTCTTTATTTTTAAAAATATCTCTAAGATGCGCCTTCACACATTTAAAAGATGGAGCATGTTTCACCATTTCGGCAGAAATTCCGTTTACTTTCTCGGCCTCAGACCATTCTACTGTGTGCTGTGGCCTTATTAGTGAATGAAAAAGACAAATACCTTCATCATCAATTACTGAAACACTCAAGATTTCATCAGTATCATGATTAAGTCCTGTTGTTTCCGTATCCACAAAAACATAATCCGACTTCATAACGTTTCTCCTAATAACCCCAAGTCCAGAAAGGAACAACCTTCTCTCTAATCTGCTTGGTATCAACCATGCCGAAGTATCTGGAATCAAAAGATAAATCCATCGGATTTACCAGAACAACCTTCCCTTCAGGAACAATACCGTCATAACGCCAGATCTTCATATCCTGACCGAATCCGTCTCTCGGCTGGCTTCCTGAATGAGCCAAAACAACGCCATTTACTACAATGCCGTTTTCGTCCACATGAACATGGTCTCCAGCTTTAGCTCCCACAACTTTAAGAAGAGGAGTTACCCAGCAGGTTTCCCCGCTCTCGGCAGGCTGTAAGTATCTGCGAGTAAAGGATTCACTTAAATAAACAGTGTGATCTGGGCAGAATGTAACGATTTCTTCATTTGTTACGCCGGCAGGATTTCTCTCAACAATTGAGTAGTAGCCTTTCGGCATTGATTCGGTAAAGTTACTTACAAATTTTCCTGAAGAGTTAAAGTAGTAACTTACGCCACATACAGCTATAGCGAGTCCTACACAAACACTGATTCCTACACGGAACTTCTTTAATCTTTCCTTTAAGTCAATTTCATTCATAATTTGATTCTCCTGTTTTCAACTTAAATGAGTAGTCATAAACTTTCACCTCTACACATAGTCTTCTGCATTAAACCGAGTCTGAAATTCCTTAGATTCATCGGCTTCCTGCTTCTTGTCGGTTCTGTCGGTAATCTTCTTGTAACAAAGCTTCGGTTCTTGAATCTGATTGTTCTCTGCTCGCATTTCATTGGTAATGTGCACCGTATATTCCTCTGGAGCTTTCATCTTTGAACGCTTTAGGAACACTGGATCTTTAAAATACAAAGGTTGTTTGCCATAGATGGCAGGGAAACCTGCAACAAACACAAGCATGTCCCCTGCTTCGGTGATGTCGCCTTTGTCATTTTTTTTCGGACCCGATAGACGCAAACATTCATCAGGAGTGAGCAATGGTCTCTGTGTCTCCTGAATTGTTCTTGATGTGTTACTTGAGAAGATGCTGTTTCCGCTCTTTGTAACAGATTCTTTGAGAATTGTTGCTGTACCAGTGAGCTTTGATAAGTATTCTGCTGTTTCTGGACGGTTAGGCGGATAAGCGTTCTGGATATGACAGTTAGAAGTGATACTTTCTTCATGGCCATAGCCTGATTGTTCAGACTTAAGCTGAGATAAGTCCTGACAGATTAAGTAGCACTTAATGCCGTACCCTGCCACGAATGCCAGTGATTCCTGCATGATGTCGAGTTTTCCGAGAGACGGAAACTCATCCAGCATCATGAGTAAACGGTGTTTGTTCGCACAAACCGCCCTGCCGTCAACAAATTTCAAGCCTTCTGTTCCGGCCAGAACACGAACGGTCATATTGACGAACATTCTTACAAGAGGCTTTAATCTGGTCTTATCGGCAGGCTGTGTAACGATGTAAACTGACATCGGATCTTTACAGTTCATGATGTCTCTTACACGAAAATCACTGTCTGAGGTGTTTTCTGACACAATATTGTCTCGGAATAACGCCAGATTAGACTTTACTGTAGAAAGAACAGAGCCAGCTTCTTCATCAGGACGGTCAAGCTGGTCTTTAGCAGCCGCTGAAATTACCGGATGAGGTTTCCAGTCTGATTTATCCTTCTCTACACCTAAATGCGGATAGTTAATCATTTCTGACCAGAGTTCTTTAATGTCACGATTAGGATCGCTAAGTAAATTATCAATCTGGAGCATTGAAGCTGGAGTTCCCTCATGCTTACGCAAATATAGAACATGAAGGATTAAACCGACATACAGGGCAAACGCTGTCTTTTTCCAGTGTGCGTCCTGTCCCTCTAAGCCTTTTCCTTCAGGATCAACAATCATGTTGGCAAGGTTCTGGGCATCACCGATTTCATTCTCAGTACCGAGTCTGATTTCATCGAGAGGATTCCAATGTGCGGATTCCTTTGAAGCTGGCTCAAACTTGATACAGTTATTCTTGAGTCCGCTGGAGCGATAACCTGCGGTCAACGCCCACAATTCACCTTTTAAGTCAGTAATAACGGCTGATTCGTACCAAGATAAAAGTGTTGGAATAACAAGACCAACGCCCTTACCTGAACGTGTCGGAGCATATGTGAGGACGTGTTCGGGCCCACTGTGCTTCAAATATACAACCTTCCCTTTCTTCTCCTCATAAGCACCTACATAGACGTATGGAGGCTCTTTTTCGCCATTTTTCTTAGGCTTGTGTAATAAGCCTGCTTGATATACTTCCTTTGTATTTGCCCAGCGAGCTGAACCATGTAGATTTTCAACGCCCTTAAGCTTCTGACTAGAGGCAATACCTCCAACCAAGCCAAGCATAAAGCAAATCATAAAGGCGATTTTGCCGTTTTCAAAAGCTCCGTTAAAAAGCTCCGGCTGTTTCTTGAAATAGCGTCTATGCCAATCAACAATCGCCCACGGATAATAAACGTGCATTTTCTGAGAAATGGCATTACCCAAAGCAGGATTGTAGCCAACATCTCTTGCAAAGGTTTGTGTGGCAACAGTCAAGGTAATTCCAATTCCCATGGCAATACCTGTCAAAGCTAAAATCTTCTTCTTTTTTGGGTTTTCGGGCTTCGGTAGCGGTAACTTAGGCTTCACTGTTCATTTCCTTCTGTATTTCTTCTAATTCTGACGGATCAAAAAAATCACTCATTTTTCCCAGCAGTTCATCTGCGTCTATTTCGCTTACATCTGGTTCTGATGTTTTTGAAGGTTCTTGAGGTGCATTTTCTGATTTCAACTCATTCACTACGGTCTGCATCTCTGCGACTATTTCATTTGAATCCTCTGGATTTCCATCGCAAAAGTTAACGATGATATTTTCTTCTGGATTTATCTGACTGTTTCTGTACGTAATCCTGTGCTGAATCATGCAGTAACACGTCAGCTCTTGTGGCTGATTTGTCATCTGCTGATGGCATTGCCACATGGCCTCGGCACAAGTCCGACAGCATACGTGTTCTGCTTCTAACCGCTTCTGATAAATTCTTAGCGACGGTGGCAAATTTCGTAGCACGTAGCTTGTCGATGTACGCTCTGACTTTATCCCTGATTGTCTTTCTGTCATTAGTTTCGTCCCTGCTGTTTTCTTCTACACTGATGATCTTCGTGCCGTGAATCTTATATATGTAATCTTCCGTGCTGATGATCTTCGTGCCGTTTTTGGTTACACTCTCAACACGGCCATCGGTAGCTATGTCATTGATGTCATCATTTGTGGCAGAATGACAGTAACGCTGCAAATTTCTGTTAGCGAGTTGCTGAAGCACGGTTACAGACATTTCATCGCCAGTCATAGCTTTAGCTGTCACATAATCCTTGAATGACTGGTTCTGGAGCTTCTTAATCTGTCTCTTTTTCTTTTCAAGTCTTCTTCGCTCAAGTGAACGGTTAAGCTCATCAAGGAGATAAATCAAGTCCTTCACGCCCTGACTCTCATGCTGAATTAACGGATAAAGCGATGACATGGAAGAAACAGACGGAACGTTCTGCTTCTTGTCGAGTTCTCCAGCAAGGTCAATTCTCGGCTGTTTGGTAAGTCTTAAATGAACGTCCTTCATGTATTCCTGATAGAGCTTATTGGCCTCTGGAGTGTCAACTTTTGGTCTCTGGTTATAGACTTTCTGCTTATCAGTCTTGATTTCTCCATCATGAGCTTGGAATTTACCCAGTCTCTTCTCAAGATTGGCTTTACTGAAGGAGCGGTCTACGGTGCTGGCTTTAACAGAATACTGTTCTTTGCCAAGACTCTGGAAAATAAGACCGTTACCGTGTAACTTGATTGCAATTCCTTCTTCGGCAAGCTTCTGGTGAAGCTCCTGCCAAGACTCAGCATTTTTGACAATATCTTTACGAGCTTTGACGTATGAACAGAAAGTCTCAATGCCTGATCTGCTTTCAATGTCATCAACTTTACTCTGTGCACTGGTCTTCTGAGAAGTGTGATTAGTACGCTGGAAGTTAAACTGTTCCTCTAAATTCTCTGCCAGCTTCTGCAAGTCATAGAAATTGTGCCACTTATCGCCACTTTTCTTGAATGTCTTCGGGTTAATCATGTTTATGACAATGTGCATGTGATAGCTGTCAGTGTCATTATGACAGACGGAAATACGCTGATGATTCTCCAGTCCGTAACTCTTAGCTATCCTTTCTTCAATTATCTTAAGCTGGTCTTGTGTCGGCTTTTCATTAGGAGCAAAGCTCACAACTATATGCTTACAGTTCACCTTGACTCTGTGATTCATGCGGATGACATTCTTCATTTCGTAATAAGCGAGGTCTGGATCGTCATTATGAAGATTGGTGCATCTTATATTGTCAATTCGGTCTGACTTTCCCTGATCGTTGCAAACGTAGCGGATAAGACCGCCAAGTGATGACTTGCGTTCCGTGCCGTATTTGCTTCCAGTCCTGTCTCGTGTGATATCTTTAATTATCATTTCTAGTCTATGTCTTCAGGTTCGTCAAAATCGCAAACGTGTTTAACCTTATCTTTTATGTCGGCAACACACTTAACAGCTTCACGATAATCCTTCTCAATCTGCTTACGTGAAGTCTCAATTCGGTGAGTGTTCTGTTCACGGAGAAATATTTTTAATAAACCAGTGAACTTGCCGACCGTACCAGCAACCTTAAGAAGGTCATCAACTTTCTGGAATGAAAGTTTGTCCAAAGGCTCATAGCCACAGCCGACCGTCTTAAGGTAGTTACTGATTGTCATGCCAAATGAATCAGCCTTCTTCTTGATGACCGCTTTCTCTTCAGGACTCAAATAAACCTTCACATGTGTTCTTGCGGTCTCAAGTTCTTTCTGGCGTTCTTTCTTCTGTTCCATGTGTTCCATGATTCTTTTTCTGGCGTGTAACTTAACTAGCTTTCGGCGTTTGAGAACAAGATAGTTGACCGTTGAGCAATCTCTGATAGCGAATAAGAGTCTGTTTTTGACCTGTTTCAACGCATGTTGAACGGGGTCATAAAACCTATCTTGCCAAATATTTCCGTGTCATACATTATACATCATTTGTTCTATTTTACGTCAATTTTACATGTAAAATTTACTATAAGAATTAAAGGGAATAATATAGGAACAAATAGAGAACACAACAGGAACAAGCCTTTCAATCAAGCACAAAATACGAATAAGACAAGAACAAAACAGGAATAAATAAGAATAGAACAGGAACAATAACAGACAATCGTAAGAACACTATTGTTCTCGTTTATCAAAAAAATATTTAATGATTTGGTAAACGCCAAAAGAAGGAACATCGACCAGCAAGTTATGATTTGAAAGACATAAAATTATTTTGTATAATTTACTTAGTAAACATAGTAATCTTACTAAGTAAAAGGAACAGTGTATGAAATCTAATACGGTAACTTGCTCGTTCATCATGGACAGAGATGTGTACAATACATTCAAGAGCATCATCAGCAAGCAGGGACAAAACGTCAAAGGAAGTATCATAAAGTATATGCAGAGCGTTATTCAGTATGAAACCCCTAATGCAGACACTATATTAGCCATTCAGGAGGCTGATGCCTTAAAAAATGATCCAAACAAGAAAGTTTACAGCTCGTTCGATGAGGTATTGGAGGAGTTAGGAGACGATGAGTAGCCAACCAAAGTACGGCATTGTTCTCACTTCAATGTTCAAAAAAGACCTGAAATTGGCCAAAAAGAGAGGATACGATTTATCTTTGCTGAGTAATGTGGTTAACACTCTTGCCAATGGGCAACCTTTGGCAAATAAGCACAAAGACCATAGCTTAATAGGAAATTACAAAGGCTGTCGAGAATGTCACATCACACCAGACTGGCTTTTGATCTATGAAATATCTGATAATGAGCTTATTCTTTATCTCACCAGAACAGGCACTCACAGTGACTTGTTCTAGGTTATCAAAATATTAAGCCATATTCTTTTTTTTGAATATGGCTTTTTTTTGAATATGGCTTTTTTTGAATATGGCTTTTTTACATTAGGAATAATTTACAAACTAGAAATAACGTCAGGAGCAAATTCAAAATAGTTAATGTTGCCAGTCCCCATACTGTGTGTCTGAGTATGTTGTCTTTTGGAATTTCTATTTGCTGAATTTCGGCCTTAACAATGTTAGCAAAATGCTCAGTTGCTCCATTAATGATTGAATTAGCATTTTTAATCAGGTCTTTTTCCGCTACCTGACGTGCATTTTCCAGTGATTCCTGAGAAGCTGTTAAGCTGGTCTTGAGTTGTTCAATATAAACATCTGTTTGTTCGTCTATGGTAACAGCGTGTTCTTCCAGTGCTTTCTTGAACTTGGATAAAAGATAGTTTTGTACGGTAATCTCAACCAGCAGAGGATCGTTGTCCTGAATTGCTATATGATGCTTGACTGCTATCTCAGCCACAATCTGCTGGAGTTCATCATTGCTGATAATGTAGTTCATAATCACCTCATGAAAATTAGAGAACAGGCATCATGCCTGTTCTCTGACTATAACCAAGTTAAGTTAAATTAACTGATTGCACTGTTCAAACAGCTTATTCTTGATAATGTTCAATCGGTTTTTCTGCATGAAAGTGAAGTCTTTTGACTGATTGGCATCATCGAAAGTCAGGTGCATTTCATTCATGCGTTTCAGGTCGTTAGCAAACATCTCATGAAGGTGTTCAAGCTTCAAAACATGTGTAATCTGATCTGCATTGTTCTTGTAGACTGGGAAGTCTGTAAACTGCTTTCCGTTACGCTCAATCTTACCGAAATATTCATTTTCCCATACAACGATTGAGCACTTATCCTTGAAATAGTTGCATACTTCGTTTACGCCCACCAATGTATCAGAGAAAGCCTGACCGCCTACAACGATTGTATGCACGGTAATGCTGTGTCCCATTTCCTGCAGCATGTCGAAAATGCCGTTAAGGAGCAGGTAGTTTGTTAATGCTATAAATGAAGCCGCTCCGTTGTCGATGATGACATCATCAATTTCTTCGGCTGAACAGATAAGTTCCATGAATTTGTCAAAAGCTGATGAATCAATTTCCTTGTTCTCGTCCAAAATCTTAATCTGGTGAATATTGAGAGATTTGAATCCTGCAAAACTTGCATTTACTGGATCTGTGTCAATACACATGATTCTGTGATTGTTTGCAAGAAGTGACTGAGAGATAACTGAAGCGAGGAATGACTTACCGATACCGCCTTTTCCTTGAAGAATGAAGTTAATGTTCATTAAATGATTTCTCCTATGTTACATTCAAAATTAAATTAATCTGTTTCGCCTGTCAGTGAAGCAATTAGTTCTGCTGAAGGCGAGCTATTGTGTTCAAAGAATTGTGTTTTTGTTACAGCAGGTTTTTTGACTGTTTGAACCTGTTTAGAGCTTGAAATCTGTTCTCTGTTATTTTGTGAAGCGAGAATAGATTTAAGCGAATTACAAAAAGTTTCATATCTGCAAGAGATGATATTTTGCGACTTTAAAAAGTTGTAAATAGTCTTGCGAGTGAAGCCTTTTCCTTGAAGATCCTGAATCAGCTTTAGATGAAGTCTGATAGCTATTGAATTTTTGGGCCGTTTATTCTCCTGCTCCAAAATCATTTTTTCAGCAGTTTCGCTGGTCATGTTCAGAGTACTCATAAAACACCTTATTTCTGCATATTAAACCGTAATAATTCGTATAAATAACGCTAATAAAACGCATTTTTTATTATTTGGTAGGAATAAATCCTTATTTGGCGTCATCTAATCGTAATATATCGTATAAAATACTATTTTTCAATAAATAATATTGCATAATATACAAATAGTGTGATTTTGATGTAAAATAATAGTGAAGGAAATATTTGGCAAGATAGGTTTTATGACCCCGTTCAACATGCGTTGAAACAGGTCAAAAACAGACACTTATTCGCATTCAGAGAATGCTCAACGGTTATCTATCTTGTTCTCAAACGCCGAAAGCTAGGTTAAGTTACACGCCAAAAAAAGAATCATGGAAAAGAAAGAACGCCAAAAAGAACTTGAGACCGCCAGAACCCATGTGAAGGTGTACCTGAGTCCTGACGAGAAAGCGGCCATCAAGAAGAAGGCTGATTCTTTTGGCATGACGATCAGTAATTACCTTAAGACGGTAGGCTGTGGTTATGAGCCTCTCGATAAACTTTCGTTTCAGAAAGTTGATGACCTTCTTAAGGTTGCTGGGACTGTCGGCAAGTTCACTGGATTATTAAAAATATTCCTCCGTGAACAGAACACACACCGAATAGAGACTTCACGTAAACAGATTGAGAAGGATTATCGTGAAGCTGTTAAGTGTGTGGCCGACATTAAAGAAAAAGTTAAACACGTTTGTGAGTTTGATGAACCTGAAGACATTGAATAATGATAATTAAAGATATCACACGAGATAGAACTGGAAGCAAATACGGAACAGAACGCAAGTCATCACTTGGCGGTCTGATTCGTTACGTGTGTAATGATCAGGGAAAGTCAGACAGAATTGACAACATAAGATGCACCAATCTTCATAATGAGGATCCAGACCTTGCATATTATGAGATGAAAAATGTGCTACGCATGAATCACAGAGCCAAGGTGAACTGTAAGCATATAGTTGTGAGCTTTGCTCCGAATGAGAAGCCTACACAGGATCAGCTTAAAATTATTGAAGAGAGAATAGCTAAGAGCTATGGTCTGGAAAATCATCAGCGAATCTCAGTCTGCCACAATGATACAGACAGCTATCACATGCACATTGTCATTAACATGATAAAACCAAAGACATTCAAGAAATGTGGCGATAAGTGGCACAATTTCTATGACTTACAGAAGCTGGCAGAAAATATTGAGGAACAGTTTAACTTCCAGCGTACGAATCACACGTCTCAGAAGACCAGTGCCCAGAGTAAAGTTGATGATATTGAAAGCAGATCAGGCATTGGGACTTTCTGTTCATACGTCAAAGAACGTAAAGATATCATTAAGAATGCCGAGTCTTGGCAGGAGCTTCACCAGAAGCTGGCCGAAGAAGGTATTGCAATCAAGTTACACGGTAACGGCCTTATTTTTCAGAGTCTGGGAAAAGAACAGTATTCAGTCAAGGCCAGTACCGTGGATCGTTCATTTAGTAAAGCCAATCTCGAAAAGAGATTAGGTAAATTCCAAGCTCCTGACGGAGAAATCAAGACTGAAAAGCAGAAAGTCTATAACCAGCGACCAAAAGCTGACACTCCAGAAGCCAAAAAGCTTTATCAGGAATACATGAAGGACGTTCATTTAAGACTTACCAGACAGCCGAGAATTGACCTTGCTGGTGAACTCGAAAAGAAGCAGAACGTTCAGTCAGGTTCTTCCATGTCATCGCTCTATCCGTTAATTAAGCATGAGAATCAAGGCGTTAAGGACTTGATTTATCTCCTTGATGAGCTTAACCGTTCACTTGAGCGAAGAAGACTTGAAAAGAAAAAAAAGCAGATTAAGAAGCTCCAAAATCAGTCATTCAAAGATTATGTGACTGCAAAAGCTATGACAGGAGATGAGATGTCTGTAACTGTACTTCAGCAATTATCTAACAAAAATTTGCAGCGTTATGGTCTGGATGCAACAGAAGATAACATCAAAGATATTGCCAGTGATGGCCGTGTTGAGAGCGTGACAAAAAATGGCACGAAGATTATCAGCACTGAAGATTGTATTTACAAAATTAACGGCAACAGAATTGTCGGTGTAGAAGAAAATGCCAGGGATGAAACCAATGACAGAAAAACACTCAGAGAAAAATACAGGGCGTACCTCGATAAGTTACGTGCTAAGAAATTTGCCTCCATCGCTAAGAATTTATCAGAAGCGATTAGAACAAGAACACGTATGTTGTCGGACTTGTGCAGAGGCCATGTGGCAATGCCATCAGCAGATGAGCAATCAGCCACAAGAACTGACGTGTTATTGCATGATACAGCACAGAATAACGTACAGAAACAGTCAGATAAATCCAGAAGAAAACATCATCGTTAATCTTTGCGATGGGAATCCTGAAGACTCAATTGCAATAGTTGATGAAATGCAGACTGTAGTAAAAGACCTGAAATCAAAAACTTCAGAAGAACCTTCTCAAACACCAGACACAGATGTAAGTGATGAAGACGCAGATGAACTGCTGGGAAAAATGAGTGATTTTTTTGATCCGTCAGAATTA
>OIYP01000546.1_pt1 | contig 24032 bp, 17 predicted proteins | sample 1588261 | NCBI WGS metagenome assembly OIYP01 (sample SAMN03283293) | human gut metagenome | biome: human-associated habitat; material: feces | host: Homo sapiens | place: Peru | collected 2012
TTTTACCACAACATTACTGTCACTGTCAATAGTTTCTTCGGAAATTACAAAAAAAATTCCCTCCTTACTGGTTGCCCAGTAAAGAGGGTTCATATCAAAATTGATTCAAGAAATTAAGTTGAATAATTATAATTGTAGTTAAATATTATTTATCTGTCTTTAACATACTTACAACACGTTGAACCGCAGATTTAATGTCATTTTCACAGTAATATATGTTAGGTATTTTTAATTCTTGAATATTATCAGAAAATCTATCCACCATTTCACATAATTTAGAAAATTCATGATATTCATTTATGGTTAAATTCTTATAATCAGTTTCTAAATTATAAATTCGTGAAAACTCACTACAAAATGTTTTCGTATCATACGAACCATTAATTAAACCATGTATAAGATACCATAATTGTTCTTTATCTGTCATGAAACCGCCCTTTTCTTAATTAATTGCCGGTAATGGACCTATAGCTTTGTCCGTATACTTAAAATGATATACCGTATGATATATTATCAAGTCAAGTGCAACAAAATCAACGATTAAATTTTCAAAGCACCTCGAAGTAAGTACGAAAACCAAGACGTTTACGGGGACGATTATTGATGAGATGAACAATATGCTGTAAATCATCATCAGAAATGTTGGCAAAGGAAGTTCCTTTGGGAAGGAATTGACGAAGCAGACCTATAACCCGGGTTGATTTATGTGTCATTATTTTTCTTGTTGCACTTATATTGTAGATTTATAATTATTATATCCGCCCTTTATGGGGCGCTTATAACAAAGCTCTTATAGGGCTAATTGAAGTGATGGTCGTGACTTATATAGATCCTTTTAATTAATATCTGCAAAGTAGACAAGATCCTTGCTTACTGCGGAAAGCATTTCTTTATAAAGCTCCCCTGCGTTGTCAAGGTCGATGCAGACAAGCGGATCGTTTAAAAATGCGTTGAATGCAATATCAAGATCTTTTTCAAGTACAGACCTGACGATAGTGTTTTGATTGGAAATATGTCTTATTGCTATTGCGGCAAGCTCGTCAGGGAGTTCACCCGAGGTTACAGTTTGGACATTGTTTTTGCTTATAAGAGCATTTGATGAAACTATTGCATTTTTTGGGAGATTTGATATCTGACCGTTATTCTTTTTGCAGGCATTTGTTATAAGATTTCCGTTTCCGATGAGTGCTCTTATCTGAAGGACAACGTCGCTTGTATATCCTCCGACAGCTAATGATTCGCTGCCGCTCATGAGAGGTTTTACTCTCCCCTGTCTGTCTATGGACAATTTCTTATTGTAATTTACAGCCGAACCACTGAACTTCCAATTTTCAATTGTTTTTTTGCTTTTTAAGTACCACGGCGGACAGAACTCTGCTATTGTTCTGTCGCTTACGGCAGGTATAAGTCCGTATCGCAGAAAAAGGTCGAATTTAACCTTGTTTGCCGATGAAAGAGGATTTGTTTTATACTCGCCCGGATGAAGTTCATATCCCGTTTTATAAAATTTTTCAGCGTATTTACGGAAGATCGGCATTATGTCTTCTCCGTCATAGCTTATTTTATCAAACCAGGAAAAACCGCTTATTCCCATGAGATTGTATTTTATATCACGGCGGCGGATGTTGGTTACGCCATTTTCTGTTTCTACCAGACCGCCTATGAATTCAAGAGTCTGGAAAAGCTCGTTTGTAGATCCAAATATCTTGATCTCCGGGAAAACTTTCATCATAATATTGATACATTCGGACATTGGGTCACTTAAATTAATGACCCAGGCATCTGGGCAATAATTTTTTATCATTTCTGCGTAACGGATATGATCCGGAAGAATACGCAGGGCATTAATTATTCCGACAGGTCCTGTTTGTGCACCGGAAGTTTGTATGATACCGTATTTTTCAATTATTGTATGGAGTGCGGTTTCATCATCATTGTTTCCGCATCCGATCGACATTAATACAATATCGGCGCCTTTCAGTGCATCGGCAGGTGTATCGCAGGCAAGAAAAACGATGTCGCTTTTACAGCGTGGGTTATCCCTTAAATTATTTCCTATTACTTCATTGGTGAGCGAAAGCTGTTTATCTTTGTCATAAAGATTTATGGTTGCACAGATCTCTTCTGCGGCAAGCTCGGAAAATAATTTCCAGCCAAAATTATATGAGCCGCCGCCTATATATGCGATGTTGATTCTTTTATTGTTACTCATATCAGGAATTCCCTTCCCCATTAATATATACATATATTATGTATCAAAAATGTATTTTTGTCAATGGTATTGGAACTATTTTGCAATGATTTTATATAAAACTGAGAAATAAACTAAATTTCTGATAGAATTGATAAAAATGATTGCCTAAAAAAAGAATTATTGTTAAAATTGCAATAAGTTATTGACTTTTTAAGTAGATTTTGGTATTATATAAATATATAATTTTGAATTTGGGGGCAAAAATATGGACGTATTTAATCAGTATGACGTATTCAAGGAAAAATGCTTTGCTTTCGCCGATGAACTCGAAAATAAATGCTTTTCCGAAGCTAAATTTATATGTCATCCTACCCAGAAAAATGAATTGATATGCAGATGTTCTGACGAGGAAGCTAAAAGCAACGGACTTAATATCTGCCGTTATTCCGATATGCTTTTAATGTCTGATGACAACGAAGAATGGCAGTCTTTCAATATTACAAGAGCAAGAGAGATCGCTGCTGAGAACGGTTATGTTTATCTTACTGACATTATGGCTGAGAACTCATTCTATGCCGAGGACTGGATGATAAACGGAAAGAATGATACTATTGTTGTAAGCGAAGCATATATGCGTGAAAAGGGCAAAAAATACGCTCCTGTCACTCCCCTTACCAATAGGGTCCTTCATTTCAAGAAAATCAATAGCGCATTCTTTTGGACCAAAGCAGAGATAGGAGAGATCATTACTCTTGATTCCGATTATATCAAAAAGTGCATAGACAATTATCTTAAGAAATGTGTTGATGAGGCCCCTGACTTTGCCGATACCAACGACCTTTCTTTTGATCTTTTTGATAAGAAAGTTGTTATTGACGGCAAGACAACAAGAATTCTCAAGACGGATGTTCTTTTTGAGCAGTTTAATGCTATAACAGCTGAACTTGCGGGCGCAAAGGAAGTTTTTGAAGCATCTGAATTTGATTTTTCTGCAGATGAATTCATCAGAAAGCTTGCTGTTGAAGTGCTTTTGAACAATGGCGTTACGATCACTCTTGACCGGTTTGTTTCTGAATATGTTAACAAGTACGTAGGTCTTTCGGAAGATGAACTTTCCGAAAAGTCACATGGCATAAATATTGTCGGAAACAGCGCTGAAATGGCAGCTGTAAAAATCGCATTTACCGACGCACTCGCAAGATCGGAGCTTTTTGAATACAGCTATACTTCAAATACAGACGGCGATTATATCTCACTTATGAAAGATCTTGAGCAGAAGGATTTTGACGGTAAAAATGGTTCTGCCGAAGAAAAATTCCTCATTTCAAAAATTCTTTCGTTCAGACCTGAAAGCTACGGAATTTTTGCTTATACTCTATATAAGTATCCTGAAGAGGCATCTAATCTTGAAAAACTGGCTAATTTCTGGAATGTTGCTCCTGTTGATAAGGCAACACTCCAGCGTATGATCTTTGATTCGTACCTCAATGCAGATCTCTTTGACGAGAATGGCAATTTCATTTCAGGTATCAAACAGGCAGAGATCATTAAGGATGAGCTTGAAAAGGTCAATGTAAAGTATGGTTTCGAGGACAGGAGTTATATTGACGAGCTTTCAGAATATATAAAAGAGGCTGATCTCCGCAGCAGAAGTTTTAACGGAACTGTTTTTGAGACCCCCGAGGCTATGAAGCGTGCTGTTGCAAACGAGCTTGAACTGCAGACTCTTTGTATCAATCTTTCTGCGCTCAATGAAGATGAACTTCTTCAGCTCAAAAAGCATCTTGAGGGCATTACTATTGATGATGTTACAAGATCAAAGTATCTTCTTAAAGTGAAAATGGCAATGAACTGCGTTGAAGAAAGTATGCTGAATCAGCTTTGCCTTGGTTTGCCTACTCTTGATGCAGATGAAACGATAAAACTTCGCGATGATGTTCTTAAGTCGGGTTATGCAGAATCCGTTATAAATGCAAAGCTTCCCGATATCAACAATCATCTTGATATAGCATTTACAGAAGAACTTGACAGACGCATTGCCAAGCTTGATGATATGGATACTGCCGAGATATCTACCCTGCTCCAGAGCGTAAATTCGGGCAGATATCCTGCTGTAATGGCAGAGAGCTATACACGCAAGATCGAACAGTTTGCCGATGAAAAGATAAAATCGGAGATCGATCTTATCTGCAGCGGTATGGACGAATTTACGCTTGATATGCTCACCGATGCAAAGCTTAAGCTTTCAAGTGACAAATTCCCCGAAAAATATACCGGTGCATATATTGAAGAGATCGACAGACTTATTGTTGACTATGAGCATCATGAAGTTGAAAAGCTCTTTGAAAATGTTGATTTTGCAACCGAGGAAGAACTTGAAAGCATCAAGTCTGTTTTGAGCGAAAAGAGCTACAGCGATGAACTCATTGCTCCGTATATGGTCAAGGTAGCACAGCGTGAACAGAATCTTGTTGATGAAGAGCTTACTTCAATGTGTGAAAATATTGAAAATATGGAACAGGATCAGCTTGATGAACTCCGTTCAAAGATCAGTGCATCCAATAAAAATTATAACGGCGAATTGAAGGATAAATGCATTGACAGGATAGTGCGCCGTGAGGCTGAACTTAAGAATTCCGAGCTTGCAGAGCGCTGCAAATACATCTTCTCCATGAATCAGGATGCTTTGGATGAGCTTAAAGATCTTCTCCTTGGCGGTACATACGATGAGTCGATAACAACAGTTTATCTTAAGAAGATCACAGAACGAGAAGATGAACTCCGCCGTGAAGAACTTGATGAACTTTGTGCTGATATTTCCGATATGGATATCGAACAGCTTGAAGAACTCAAAAGCAAGATCTCTGAAGATGAAAGATTTGTTGCTATCAGCGATGAGTATTTCTTAAAGATCAATGAATGTATTGATAATATAAAGAATGCTGAATATAACAAGCTTCTTGAAACGGTTAGTGATATGTCCGAAAGCGAACTTGAAAAATTCAAGTCTGATCTTTCCGATAAGCTTGCCGATAACGAGGTTACGCTTGAAAACTTTGAACGCGGTGTTCAGAAGATCGCTGAAAGAGCATCGGCTCTTGAATCGGAAAAACTTGATTCTATCATCGGAGATATTGATGCCATTGATGTCGATAAAGCAATATACGCTCTCGATACTATCAGAAATGGTGACTTCCATGAAGATAAGAAAGCAGAGCGCATTGAACAGCTTGAAAATAAGATCAGAGAACTTCACATTGCTAATATTGAAAAGCTGATGGACGGTATCGAAAATATGTCCAAAGAAGAGCTGCTTGGTGTTAAGTCCAAAGTTGAAGAATACAAGTGTCCTATTGAACTTAAGACAAAGTATATTGTTGAGATAGATGCGAGCCTTTCTGCTCTTGCAGAAAAGGAGGTTACCGATATTATCGGCAATATCAATAACTTGAGCACAAAGAAATCACTTGATGTTATCGTTCGTTTGAGAACGATGGCTCTTGATGATGCAGTTAAGAATAAATACCTTGACATGATCGAGTCACATATTATGGAGCTTAAGAATAGCGAGCAGAGAGCATATATCCTCTTCCTTAAGCAGAAGATCGATGAATTCAATGTTTCGACCGCAAACTTCCTTGTTCCTACACTTTCAAACCTTTTCTATCCTAAATATGATGAGGCCTGCAAGAATTATATCTCAGTCGGCAGATATGAACTTCCTATTTTCCTTCACGACAATTCAGGAAATAACGGATTTGCACTTACAACAGAGTATTTTTACTTCATCAACAAGGGTGTATTCAATCGTATAAAGATCGATGATATCGTTTCGTTCCAGGCTAAAAAATCCTTGGTAAGCACATCTATTGTTGTTACTGAAAGAAACGGTAATACAAATGAGATCAGCTGTGCGATAAATAAAAATACGATCGACGGTACCGCAAAGGCAATGACTGCTCTTGTCAATTATATAAGAGATCAGCGTTCTGCCGAAAAGATGAAGGAACTCCTTGAAAATGCTGTAAAGGAAAGAACAATGGAGATCCCTGTTCAAACAGTAAATGAAACAGCTAACGAAGTTTCTGCACCTAAAAACGAAACTGCTGATGCTGAACCCTCAGTTGAACCGACTGAAAAAACAGAGGAGACAGCTGCAGCGGAAGAGATTGCGGAAGAAAAGGCTGAAGAAGAGCCGGTTTCCGATGAACCTGTATCTGAAGAACCCAAGCCTCGTTTCTGCGATCAGTGCGGCGCAAGAATAACAAGTCCAAACGCTAAATTCTGCGCTGAATGCGGCAATAAGTTATCATAATTTAATAAAAGTACAGCACCCTTGCATTGAACCTGCAAGGGTGCTGTTTTTATGACAAAAGACAAGGAAGGAATCAAAGAATAAAGCAGATAAGTCCGCCGCAGCCCTCATTGATGATACGTTCAAGTGTTTCCTGAAGTTTGAGACGAGCATCAACGGGCATTTTGTAAAGCTTGTTGTGCAGACCTTCATTAACAAGGTCGTGCAGGGATTTGCCAAAGATATTTGAATTCCAAATTTTTGTCGGATCGTCGTTGAATTCGTTCATAAGATACATTACAAGCTCTTCTGACTGCTTTTCCGAACCGACTATCGGGTTGACTTCGGTGACGATATCAGCTTTCATCATGTGGATTGAAGGTGCAGAAGCTTTCAGACGAACACCGTATTTTCCACCCTGCTTAACGATCTCGGGTTCTTCGAGTGAAAGATCATCGATATCAGGCATAACGATACCATATCCCGTTGCTTCAACCTCGTTTAAGGCGTTTTCAACCTTTTCATATTTCTTTTTAATTGTGATGAGGTCTTTCAGAAGCGGCATAAGGTCATTATCGTTTTTGATCTCAATACCTGTTTCTTCGCCGAGAATTTTGTAGAAAAGTTCGCCGTCAAAGTCCAGTTTGATGCCTGCACTTCCCTTTCCAAGATCGATTTCCGATATCTGCGAACCCGATATATATTCACTGTCAGAAAGCCGCTCGATGAGCTTAGTCATATCACGAATATGTTTGATATTCTCTGCTGCCGCCCTTATAGCAGAAACAACACTGCTTTTGAGCCAGTGATTTTTGTCGAGTGCAGTTATCCATTTCGGCATTGTGATATTGACTTCCTTAACGGGAAATGCGTAAAGCACCTGCCTTAAAATATCACTTATCCCCTGCTCGTCAAGTTCAAGACAGTTTACGGGGATAACCGGGGTTGAATATTTATCTTCAAGCTCCGATGCAAGCTGCTGTGCGCTGCTGCTTTTCGGGTCAAGACAGTTCAGAATGATTACGAACGGTTTGCTGATCTCGCTAAGCTCGTTTATTACACGTTCCTCAGCATCACAATATTCATCACGGGGAATGTCAGTGATACTGCCGTCTGTTGTAACGACAAGACCTATTGTTGAGTGTTCCTTGATGACCTTCTGCGTTCCGATCTCGGCAGCCATTGCGAATGGGATCTCTTCCTCAAACCAAGGTGTCATAACCATTCTCGGAGCTTCGTTCTCGATATAACCTATCGCAGCAGGAACGATATAGCCAACACAGTCAATCATTCTGACATTGAAAACGGCATTGTCCGAAAGTTTTATCTCTACCGCTTCTTCGGGAATGAATTTTGGTTCGGTAGTCATTATGGTTTTTCCTGCGGCAGATTGAGGAAGCTCGTCAATGGCACGTTCTTTGCGGAACTCGCTTGTAATATTCGGAATAACGAGTGATTCCATAAATTTTTTTATAAAAGTTGATTTGCCTGTTCTGACAGGTCCGACAACACCGATGTAAATGTCGCCGTCCGTTCTCTTGGCAATGCTGCTGTAAATATCATTATTAACCATTCCGGAACACCCCTTTTACATTATCGGGATCATCAGCATCATATCATTGCCGATCATCTCATCTTCGATGTCATTTTCGTCCATTATAAGTTTTGCGGAAGAGTGGTAACGCTTGGCGATATCCCAAAGATTTTCACCGCTTTCGCAGAAGTAAAGCTTCAATGCGCAGTTTTCGTCCTTTTGTATAGGAGTATCTTCGTCTGCATAAATATCGGTGATACATTCTGCCATTTCTGTAGAGTAAATACTTCCGCAAAGTTTAAGTTCTGACTTTGCATCGACCGTTCCGTCGGACAGAATATTGTATGAGCAGGAAGTAGGTACAACGCTGATGCTGATATATGCATCATCGGAGATGTTTTCAAGGGGAATACTGTGTGTAAAGCTATTTTCCTTGTCAGTGAAAATACTCTTACCGTCCTCCGAGCGTGCAATAAGTGTACAGCATATCGTTCCGTCTGCGGTGAGTTCACTGCTCTCACTGTTTACTGTAAAGCGACAGTTCTTTACATTTACTGTAACACCGTAAACACATTCAACTTTGTTTTCACCGGTATCAAATGAACAGCCTGCGGAAAATGTGCTGTTTACCCATTGCGGCATAGTATCGTAATGGATAGTTTTTCTCTGATCGGAAGTTCCAAAAGAGGTCGAATATTCGTCACAGACGAGTTCAAGCGTTCCCATTCTGTATGCATTGCATTTTATCAATATCGAAATGGAGCAGTCAACTACCTTGGTGTTTCCGTCACCGTCCGAACGGGGCATTATTTCACAGTTCATTATCTCTGCTTCAATATTACAGTCAAATCTGTCATCGATGCCCTCGATATCGATTATCTGCGAGAATGGAAGCGTGAATGTGAGCGTTTCGATCTTGTCTTCATCGCAGGTGTAGAACATATTTATGCAGATCTCACCCTTTGTGACCATTTTATTTGCAATTATCTTTTTATCGGTTGAAGAAACACACGCATCATAGTAAAGTATGTCATTTATGGCTGGTTTTGAGATCCCAAGTTCAAAATCATCGGTTATTGTGATCTGTTTTTCGGAATAAAGCTTGTTCACGGGGTAAGTAATCGGCTTTTTGCAAAGTTCGATGTCCATTCCGTAAGCATCACAGACAATTTCCTGACTACTGCTGTCGGTGACACAAATTTCAACGGAAACAGCTCCCCTGATGTCAAGTCTGCGTGAATTTACCGCACGGCAGTTGATATAGTCAACACTTGGCTTGATGCAAACTCTGGGTTCATTGCACGATCTTCCGAGTTCAACTGACTTCGTAAACATCATTTTCTGGTCTACAACGTGAACAGTGCAGCTGTTTTCGTCGTTATACGCTATTTTTATGTTTACGCAAAGTTCGTATGTGAGTTTGCTGCCCGAAACGCTGTATGAAGCTATTTTTGGCGAAGTGAAGCATTTCAGTATTTTGAAAATCTCGGGATAATAATCGGGAAGAATATAGTCAAGCTCGATCGACTGCTCCTGCTTGGTCTTCAGGATCAATTCGGACGAACATAACTCTTCCCTGTTGATTTTAAGTTCCATAGGTTTTCCTCCTTGTTTTGTCGTGGTAAAACATTTTTAATGATAAAAACTTCTCAGTAAGAGCATTTTTGTATCATCATCTGCTTTGTTCAATATTATTCAAGGCTAATGGCTTGTATGCTTATTTCAATGTAAAAGATATGAACAGAAAATAAAATTTTGAAAACCCCTTGCATTTTTTATGTGTATGTTGTACAATGTAATCAATTACATAAGAGGAGGATTTTGTCATGAAATTTGCAGACGGCTTTTGGCTTAATCAGAAAGGCTATGATGTGAACTATGCATCACAGGCCTATGAGATCAAGACAGGCAAAAACTTTATAAATGTTCTTGCGACAACAAACTATATCCAGAACAGAGGTATGACCCTCGGCGGACCTGTTCTCGATATCACCTATTCCTGCACACAGAAAGATGTTATCAAGGTTTCTGTAAACCACTATATGGGTACACTTGATAATGCGCCTAAGTTTGAGCTTTACGAAGATCAGGGATTTACTCCTGAGATCATTGACGGCGATGATTATGTTGAGCTTGTTGCAGGCGATACAAAGGTGCATATTTCAAAGTTCAGCTGGAATGTTCAGTTCTATTACAAAGACAAGAAACTTACCGGCGGCGCTTGGAGAGCTACAACTGTTGTAAATGAAAGCCAGTTCAAGGTTTCCAGCAGACTTGACGCTACACAGGATGATACATTCTGGTCTTATCCCCGTGACAAGCGAAATTCTTATCTCCGTGAACAGCTTACACTTTCCGTTGGTGAGTGCATCTACGGCTTCGGCGAAAAGTTCACAACATTCGTTAAGAATGGTCAGAACGTTGAAACATGGAATTCTGACGGCGGCACATGCTGTGACCAGTCCTATAAGTCCATTCCGTTCTATATCTCTTCAAGAGGATATGGTATCTTCGTAAACTCTTCCGATAAGGTTTCTTATGAAGTCGCTTCCGATACAGTTTCAAAGGTTTCCTTTACTGTTCCCGGCGAAAAGCTTGAATATTTCGTTATCGGCGGTGCAAACCTCGAAGAAGTTATTTCCAACTATACAACACTTACAGGCAAGCCCGCACTTCCTCCTGCTTATACATTTGGACTTTGGCTCACAACCTCGTTCACAACAAAGTACGATGAAGAAACAGTTACTTCTTTTATCGATGGTATGGCTGAAAGAGATATCCCTCTTCAGGTATTCCATTTTGACTGCTTCTGGATGAAGGAATTTGAATGGTGTAACTTTGAATGGGACAAGCGCCAGTTCCCCGACCCTGCTGCAATGCTCAAGCGTCTTAAAGCAAAGGGACTTGAGATCTGCGTTTGGATCAATCCTTACATCGCACAGCGCTCCGCTCTTTTTGCAGAGGGCAAGGAAAACGGCTACTTCATTAAGAACCTCGACGGCAGCGTATTCCAGTGCGATATGTGGCAGCCCGGTATGGCAATTGTAGATTTCACAAATCCCGATGCCTGCAAGTGGTATGCAGATAAGCTCAGAAAGCTCTGTGAAATGGGCGTTGACTGCTTCAAGACCGACTTCGGTGAGAGAATCCCGACAAACGTTAAGTATTTCGACGGCTCCGATCCTATCGCAATGCATAACTATTACACATATCTTTACAATAAGACTGTATTCAATGTTCTTAAGGAATATTACGGCGAAAACAAGGCTTGCCTCTTTGCCCGTTCCGCAACAGTCGGCGGTCAGCAGTTCCCTGTTCACTGGGGTGGCGACTGCTCTGCTGAATACACCTCAATGGCAGAAACACTCCGCGGTGGTTTGTCGCTCTGCGCTTCCGGTTTTGGCTATTTCAGCCACGATATGAGCGGATTTGAAGCAACAGCAACACCTGATATCTACAAGAGATGGGCAGCATTCGGTTTGTTCTCTTCACATTCAAGACTCCACGGCAACTCCTCCTACAGAGTGCCTTGGCTCTTTGACGAAGAATCCGTTGATGTTCTCCGCTTCTTTACAAAGCTCAAGGGTAAGATGATGCCTTATATCTGGGCACAGGCTAACAAAACATCTACTGTCGGCGTTCCAATGATGAGAGCAATGGTGATCGACTATGCCGATGATCCTGCTTGTCTCTACCTTGACAGACAGTATATGTTCGGTGATAACGTTCTCGTTGCTCCCGTATTCAACGAAGAGGGCACAGCAGAGTTCTATGTACCTGCAGGTGTTTGGACCGATATCATCAGCGGTAAGAAGTACGAGGGCGGAAAGTATTACAATGAAAAGTTCGATTACTTCTCTCTCCCCTGCCTCGCAAAGCCTAACAGCATTATTGCTTACGGTGCATTTGAGAAGAACTTTGAATACGATTATCTCAACAATGCAGAGATCGTTATTTACGAGCTTGAAAACGGCAAGTCCGCTTCCTGCACTATCTACGATACAGATTCCAACAAGGTTCTTGAACTTACAGCTGTAAACAACAACGGCACGATCGATGTAAGCTTCACAAAGAATGCTTCACCGTTCAAGATCACTGTTTCGGGCGGCAAGACTGTTGAAGTTCCTGCTAATTCCGATGGCAAGGTTTCTATCGCACTCTAATATAAAATTTATAAAAGCTCACACGGTTAAAATTGATCGTGTGAGCTTTTTTGCGGTATATTTTATGTCATTTTATGAACGAATTTATTAAATTTGAAAAAACTATTGAATAGAATGTAGTTTTATGATAGAATGAATAAGATAAAATCATATTGTTATAAATGAAAGGATCTTTAACTATGGTAACCTCTAAATTTACCAACCTTATCGACCTTAGCGATATGCCAATTTCATGGTGGAACGAAATTGTTTCGCTTGGTGCAAAGATCGCAAAAGAACCCGAAAAATACGCTCATGAATGTGACGGAAAAATTATGGGTACGCTCTTCTATGAACCTTCCACAAGAACACAGATGTCGTTCCAGACAGCAATGCTTCGCCTTGGCGGAACGATAATCGGTTTTGATAATCCTGCAACTTCATCGGTTTCAAAGGGCGAGAATCTTAAAGATACAACAAAGATAGTTTCAGGCTATGCTGATGTCTTGGTAATGCGTCACCCTCTTGAAGGCTCTGCAAAGGCTGCTGCCTTGACAGCCGATTGCCCTATCATAAACGCAGGCGACGGCGGACATCTTCACCCTACACAGACTCTCACCGACCTGCTGACATTGTACATAGAAAAAGGAACGCTGGAAAATCATACTATCGGCTTCTGCGGTGACCTCAAAAACGGCAGAACCGTTCATTCTCTCTGCAAAGCAATGTCCTGCTACAAGGGAAACAAGTTCATCTTTATCTCAACCCCAGAGCTTAAAGTTCCGTCATATATTATTGATATATTAAAGGCTCATGGCTGTGAGTTTACCGAGGTCGATTCGCTTGAAGAAGTGATAGGCAAGCTTGATATTCTATATATGACACGAATCCAGCGTGAGCGTTTTGCTGACATTGATGAATACGAAAGGCAGAAAAATGTATACCGCCTTGATACGGAAAAAATGTCAAAGGCAAGCAAAGATCTTATCGTCCTTCACCCATTGCCGAGAGTTGATGAGATAGATATTGCGGTCGACGATGACCCACGTGCAATGTATTTCAAACAGGCAAAGAATGGTATGTATGTCAGAATGGCGCTTATTCTCACTGTTATGAAGAATGAATATCCGTCCACACTTCTCAGCGGAAATATTCACAACAGTATCAGATGCACAAATCCCAACTGTATTACTCACAAGGAAGCATATCTGCCGAGATCGTTCAGAGGTAACGGAGATACTCTTGAATGTGAATACTGCGATGAACGCATTTTAAATCAGCACTAATATAAAAAGCCGTTTTTGAACTAAAATCAAAAACGGCTTTTGTAAATTGTAACAGCCTGACAAGAATTTTCTTATCAGGCTGTATTTTTTATGAATTTGAATTATCTTTTTCACGAATTTCTACTCGTCTTATCTTTCCGCTGATCGTTTTCGGAAGTTCGTCAACGAATTCGATAACACGGGGATATTTGTAAGGTGCAGTTTGATTTTTAACGTGTTCCTGAAGTTCTTTTACAAGCTTTTCATTGCCCTTGTCTTTGTATGCCTTGGTGAGAACGATAGTTGCCTTAACTACCATACCTCTGATTGCATCTTTTACGCCTGTAACAGCAACTTCAAGGACAGCAGGGTGTTCCATAAGAACACTTTCAATCTCGAATGGTCCGATTCTGTAACCCGAGGACTTGATAACATCGTCCTTGCGTCCTACATACCAGAAATAACCGTCATTGTCCTTGTAAGCGAGGTCATTTGTGTGGTAAACACCGCCTCTCCATGCATCGGCGGTGGCTTCGGGGTTCTTGTAGTATTCCTTGAAAAGACCTATCTTTTCCTTTGTCTTGGGAATGATTACGATTTCGCCCTCCTGACAGTTTTCAACCTCGTTGCAGTCATCATCATAAATTTTTATATCAAAAAGCGGCGTTGGAATACCCGTTGAACCCGGCTTTGGTTCCATTTCGCACATATTTCCTATCGCAAGAACCGTTTCGGTCTGACCGTAGCCCTCCATAACCTTTAATCCCGTGAGGTCGTACCAACGGTTAAATACCTCGGGGTTGAGAGCTTCGCCTGCAATGCTTGTGCGTTCAAGATTGGAAAGATCGTAACCTGAGATTCCCTCTTTGATGAACATACGGTACATTGTCGGAGGAGCGCAGAACGAAGTAACTTTATAATCCTGGATTTTCTGTAGAATATCATTTGCATGGAAGCGGTCAAAGTCATAAACAAACAGACAAGCTGCGCAGAGAAGCTGACCATACATCTTTCCCCACATACATTTTGCCCAGCCCGATTCGGATATAGTCAGATGCAGACTGCCTTCGTGAAGCTTGTGCCAATATTTCGCCGTGACGATATGTCCGAGGCAATAATAATGTGTGTGAACGACCATTTTAGGATAGCCTGTTGTTCCCGATGTGAAGTATATCAGCATGTTGTCATTGACATTGTTCTGAATCCTTTCGAGTTCAGCCGGATATTTTGCACATTCAGCGTCAAAATCAGCCCAGCCGTCACGTTCGCCTCTGACGATAAATTTTTCCTTTATGCCTTTGTATTCTTCAAGCGCCTGTTCAATATGATCGGTAACATCACCGTCAGCGGTAGCAACAACATAGTTCACATCTGCTGCTTCAAAGCGGTAGGTGTAATCCTTTTTCATAAGCTGATTTGTTGCAGGAATGAGGATAGCGCCGATCTTGTCAAGCGCAAGAAGCAGTATCCAGAACTGATAGTGTCTTTTAAGAACTGAAAGAACCATATCACCCTTTTTTACGCCGTGTGCAAGAAGCATATTAGCGCACTGATTTGATCTGACAGAAAGATCCTTGTAAGTAAAGGTGTGCTCTTCGCCCTTATCATTGACCCAGACTATCGCTTTGCGCTCAGGCTCGTTTTTGCCTATAACATCGATTATATCGTAAGCAAAATTGAAGTTTTTGGGAATATCAAAATCGAGGTCTTTGATAAGTCCGTTTTCGTCAAAGGTTTCCTTGACATATTTTTTGTAAAGATCTTTCATTTCCATGGTTTATAGTTCCTTTCGATACAGTTTTTTAGGAAGCAGCCAATCAGAGTATTTTGGAGAGCTTTTCGGAATATTCTGCTCTGAATTCGGCAAAAGTGCCATTGTCAAGAGCATCTCTGATCTTTTCCATAAGTGTGTTATAGAAATAAAGGTTATGAATTACAGCAAGTCTTCCTGCAAGCTGTTCATTTGACTTGAAAAGGTGACGAATGTATGCTCTTGAATGATTGCGGCAGGTCGGGCAGTCACATTCAGGGTCAAGCGGAAGCGGGTCTGTTTCGTAACAGGCGTTTGTCGCATGCATTATTCCGCTCCATGTGAATATGGTAGCATGACGTGCGTTTCTGCTCGGCATTACACAGTCAAAAAGGTCAACTCCCCTTGCGACAGCTTCAATAATGTTTGACGGAGTACCAACGCCCATAAGATATCTTATTTTATTCTTTGGCATAACGGGTTCAACATCTTCGATTATCTTGTACATTACATCAGTAGGTTCGCCGACTGCAAGTCCGCCGATAGCATAACCGTCCATATCAAGTCGTGCAATTGCTTCCATGTGCTTTATTCTGAGGTCAGAGAAAGTACAGCCTTGATTGATACCGAAAAGAAGCTGATGTTTATTAATAGTATCGTGTAAAGCGTTGAGCCTTTCCATCTCGTCTTTGCATCTGTAAAGCCAACGAACTGTACGTTCGCATGATTTCTTTGAATATTCATAAGCTGCAGGGTTTTCAACACATTCATCGAATGCCATTGCTATGGTCGAAGCAAGATTTGACTGTATCTGCATCGATTCTTCAGGTCCCATAAATATCTTTCTTCCGTCAACGTGGGAGTTGAAATATACGCCCTCTTCTTTTATTCTGCGAAGCTTTGAAAGCGAAAAGACCTGAAATCCACCGCTGTCGGTGAGTATAGGTTTGTCCCAGTTCATAAACTTGTGCAGACCGCCCATTTCCTTTATTACCCTGTCAGACGGACGAACGTGCAGATGATAAGTATTGCAGAGCTCTACCTGTGTTTTCAGACCTTTTAAGTCAATTGATGAAATACCGCCCTTGATTGCAGCTGACGTGCCGACATTCATAAAGCAAGGTGTCTGGAATGTGCCGTGAACAGTTTCAAATTTGCCCCTTCGAGCCTTTCCCTCTGTTTTTAAAAGTGTGTACATATTATCTCCTATCTTCTATAATCGCGGATATTTTCATCTGAACTGTATCTGTCAATCAATTCGTAAATATCAACGTAGTAATTCTTTTTATTGTTGCTTTCAACATAGACCGTGACTTCCATGCCTATAAGGTCGGAAATATTACCCATAATGTTATCTGAGCTGTAAAGATACTTTTCATTGCTGTAAGGGTTAATAACTTCACACTCAGCTTTATAGGGGTGCATTTTATTTATAGTGACATACTTGTTTTTTTCGACATTTGTGATAATACCCGTCAAACATTTACCCGACTGTATCAGCTTATTTCTCTTTTGGTCTGAAAGGATCTTTTTCATAATAAGGATAAAACCAAGCAATGCAAATATGCTGCCTAATGGAATGATGACAAAGCCAAGGATCTTTGAACCCATATTTGTTATTATTTTCGACGGATCATCGGGAGAATAATTTATTATGATAGTATCCCCTTCCCGCATATCCGAAGAATAGTAGTTGAGAAACTCCTCATATTGCCTGCCGTCTATTTCATATTTGACCCAAACGCTGTGCCGTGTCTTACGATCACCGTGACTGTCATTATAATATTCTTTTTCAATTTGGGAGATCACAGCATTTGTTTTTTGAGCACTCTTTAAGAAATTATTGTTATGAACAGAAATAGTTATTCCTACTATGAGAAATATTATTCCAACAATTGCATAAATAATTCCCATAAGAAAGCATACAGACGGCGCTTTTCTTATTTTATTCTTGCAGATCATAATGTTTTCTCCAAACTAAGATGTCATTGTATATACGTCAAACTATGAGCATTGCATCGCCGAAGCTGAAAAATCTGTACTTTTCATCAACGGCGATCTTATAAGCGTTCATCGTCTTTTCATAGCCAAGAAAAGCCGATACAAGCATAATAAGGGTGCTTTCGGGAAGATGAAAATTTGTTATAAGTCCGTCAATTACTTTGAATTCATATCCGGGATAAATGAATATATCGGTGTATCCCTCATGTTCGTCCATATCGTCAAAGAAAGTTCCTACACTTTCAAGTGTTCTGCATGAAGTTGTACCGACTGCGATAACACGTCCGCCCTCGGCTTTTGTTTGTTTAATAAGGTCGGCTGTTTCCTTTGGAAGATGATAGTGTTCCGAATGCATTTTGTGCTCAAGAACGTTGTCTTCCTTTACGGGACGAAACGTTCCAAGTCCGACGTGAAGTGTAACGTACGCAAGCTTTACACCCATATTTTCAAGCTCGGCAAGCATTTCTTTTGTAAAGTGTAAACCTGCTGTCGGAGCAGCGGCAGAGCCCAATTCTTTTGAATAAACAGTCTGATAACGTTCCTTGTCTTTAAGTTTTTCTTTGATGTATGGAGGAAGCGGCATCTGTCCGACTTCTTCAAGTGCTGTAAAGAAGTTTCCTTCACACTCGAATTTTGCTATCCTGTTTCCGCCCTCAACTGTTTCAATTATCTCAGCCTTAAGTCTGCCGTCACCGAAGCTGAATCTTGCGCCCGGTTTGGCCTTTTTGCCGGGACGGACAAGTATCTCCCACAGCTTGTCCCCTTTTTGTTCAAGGAGCAGAAATTCAACGCAAGCACCGGTTTCTTCCTTTATGCCGTAAAGTCTTGCCGGCAGTACACGTGAATCATTCATAACGAGCAGATCACCTTTTTTCAGGTAATCGCATAGATTATAGAAGTGACGATGCTCTATTTCACCGCTTTTGCGGTCGATTTTCATTAATCGGGAATAATTTCTCGGTTCGATTGGTGTTTGTGCGATAAGCTCTTCGGGCAGATCATAATAGAATTCCGACTTCAGCATAAAATACAAATTATCCTTTCACATCTGATTAAATATATTGCAGTTGATAAAATTTTACCACAAAAAAGCTATAAAGTCAAATGTATTTATACGATATTATATTAATTTAATGTTATTTTGGGAAAATCTATTGACAAATAGAAAAAATGGTGATAATATAAATCTTGATTTAAGATAGAGGTGCGGTATAGAATAGTAGGTGCTGACAGACTGCCAGGTCGCTTTATGCAGCATTGAAAGGCGCAGCCGCCGAAGATGATGATCTTGGCCGATCGTTTTCTGATCATGCATTTAATAGGTGTATGATTGTCATCATACATTAAGAATGATGGAGTGCTATCGCATTTATGTGAGGTTATTTCAATATTCAGTATGATGAATCGGTTTTTATACCGATTTTTATTTTTATATTAATAATTTTTAAGGGAGAAATCAGAATGAAAAAGTATAACGTAGGTATCATCGGTGCAACCGGTATGGTAGGTCAGAGATTTTCTTTGCTTCTTTCCAATCATCCTTGGTTCAATGTAGTAGCTCTTGCAGCTTCACCAAGAAGCGCAGGCAAGAGATATGAGGAAGCAGTCGGCGCAAAGTGGGCTATGACCTCGCCTATCCCCGAGAATATCAAGGATCTTATTGTTATGGATGCAACTGCTGACGTTGAAAAGATCGCAGGTATGGTAGACTTCGTTTTCTGCGCAGTTGATATGAAGAAAGATGAGATCAAGGCTCTTGAAGAGCGTTACGCTAAGGCTGAATGTCCTGTTGTTTCCAACAACTCCGCACACAGATTCACACCTGATGTTCCTATGGTAGTTCCTGAGATCAACCCTGAACATATCGAGATCATCGCAGCACAGAGAAAGCGTCTTGGCACAAAGAGAGGCTTTATCGCTGTTAAGTCCAACTGCTCACTCCAGAGCTATGTTCCCGCACTTCACCCTCTCAAGGATGAATTCGGCATCGACAGAGTTCTTGTATGTACATATCAGGCAATTTCCGGCGCAGGCAAGACATTTGAAACAATGCCAGAGATCATCGATAATGTTATTCCTTATATCGGCGGTGAGGAAGAAAAGTCCGAGCAGGAACCTCTCAAGCTCTGGGGCAAGATCGAAGGAGATCATATCGAAAGTGCTAAAGAACCTCTCTTTACAGCACAGTGCTTCCGTGTACCTGTTTCCGACGGTCACACAGCAGCAGTATTTGTAAAGTTTAAGAAGAAGCCAACTAAGGAGCAGATACTTGAAGCTTGGAAGAATTTCAAGGGCGTTCCGCAGGAATGCAACCTCCCAAGCGCACCTAAGCAGTTCCTTCACTATTTTGAAGAAGATAACCGTCCTCAGGCTAAGCTTGACAGAATGATAGAAAACGGCATGGCTGTTTCTGTCGGCAGACTCAGAGAAGACAATCAGTATGACTATAAGTTTGCTTGCCTTTCTCACAATACCCTCCGTGGTGCAGCAGGCGGCGCAGTTCTTCTTGCTGAACTTCTTGCTGAAAAGGGTTATTTTGATTAATGGATCTTTTGTTAAGAAAAGCAACAGGATCGGATTCGGCGACTATTGCCGCTTATCTGAAAAAGCTTGCGGAATTTGAAAAACTTTCCGAATACTGCAATGTCACCGAGTCACAGATCTGTGGCTTGCTGAACGAAGAAAATGGTCTGAATGCTTTGATCGCCGAGAATAACGGTGTTCCTATCGGTATTATGTCCTATTATTTCTATAAAATAGCAACTTTTTCCGGTAAACGCATACTTTATATTGAAGATATTTTTATTGATCCCGAATACAGAAGATGCGGTGTCGGAAGAATGATGTTTGATAGGATAAAAGAAATAGGGATAGAGCGGCATTGTTCTCGTTTGGAGTGGAAATGTCTGAACTGGAATACCTCGGCACAGAATTTTTATGAAGAAATCGGCGGAAAATGCGATTCGGACGAATGGCTTACATATACAATAAACCTTTAAATCATAAAAGGAGTATAATATGAAAAACACTATTTTTACAGGTGCAGGTGTTGCTATCGTTACACCGATGAACGCTGACGGAAGTGTTAATTATGACCAGCTTTGTGCAAATATTGATTATCAGATCGAAAACGGCACAGATACAATTATTATCTGCGGAACAACAGGTGAATCCGCAACTCTTAATCATGAAGAACACGTTGAGTGTATAAAGCGCTGCATTGAACACGTTAATAAGAGAGTTCCTGTTATTGCAGGAACAGGCAGCAACGATACAAGCTATGCTATCGCACTTTCACGTGAAGCTGAAAGACTTGGCGCTGACGGACTTCTTGTTGTGACACCTTACTACAATAAGACTTCACAGCGTGGACTGGTTGCACACTTTACAGCAATTGCTGACAGCGTAAACCTCCCTATCATTCTCTATAATGTTCCTTCAAGAACAGGCGTAAACATTGCACTTGATACATATATCAAGCTTGCTGAACACAAGAACATCGTTGCTGCAAAGGAAGCAAGCGGAAATATTTCTGCTGTTGCAAAGCTTATTGAGGCTTGCGGTGACAAGCTTGACGTTTACAGCGGAAATGACGACCAGATCGTTCCGATAATGTCACTCGGCGGCAAGGGCGTTATCAGTGTTCTCTCCAATGTTCTTCCTAAAGAAACACACGAAATGACTGAATACTGCCTTAAGAATGACTTTGCTTCCGCCGCAAAACTCCAGATCAAGTATCTTGAACTTATCAATGATCTTTTCTGCGATGTAAACCCTATTCCCGTAAAGGAAGCTATGAACATTCTCGGAATGAATGTCGGCGAATGCAGACTTCCGCTTCTTAAAATGGAGCAGGCTAAGATCGATCTTCTCACAAATTCTATGAAAAAGGTCGGACTTGTTAAGTAAATCTGTTAGGAAGTGAAAAAATGATAAAAATTGCTATAAGCGGTGCTAACGGACACATGGGAAAGGTCATCAGCTCTGTTATTTCGGAAAGAGATGACTGCAAAACTATCGCAGGCGTTGATATCAATACCGAAACCTACGCTGATTTCCCTATCGTATCCTCCCCTGCCGAATTGAACGAAAAGCCTGACGTTATTATCGATTTTTCCCATCCGTCAGCTCTTGATAAGCTGCTTGATTACTGCCTTTCAACAGGAACTCCTATTGTTATTGCCACAACGGGCTATAACGAGGAACAGACAGCGAAGATCAAGAAAGCTTCCGAGCAGATCCCTGTTTTCTTTACATTCAATATGTCACTCGGAATCAACCTTTTGACAAAGCTTGCAAAGACGGCTGCTGAAATCCTCGGAGATCAGTTTGATATTGAGATCGTTGAAAAGCATCATAATCAGAAGATAGATGCTCCGAGCGGAACAGCTATAATGCTTGCAAACGCCATCAATGATACTCTCAATGACCGTTGCCACTATGTTTATGACAGACATTCACAGCGTAAGAAGAGGGATAAGAACGAGATCGGTATCCACTCTATCAGAGGCGGTACGATCGTTGGTGAGCATGATATTATTTTCTCGGGCAGAGATGAAGTCATCACACTTTCTCACCATGCTTCTTCAAAGGAAGTTTTTGCTGTCGGATCTGTAAACGCTGCTGTTTTCATCAGTGATAAGACGGCGGGAATGTATGATATGTCCCAGCTTATTGATAACAAAGCATAATAATTCAAGCCGTTTCGATTTTCTCATCGGAACGGCTTTTTATCGTTTTGATTTAGCTGTAAAGTGATTAATGTTTACAGCTGGCTTTCATCGTTTATCATGTGAACATCAAGCTGATTGTAAGGAATAACGATGTCATTTTTGTCAAATGCATCTTTTATCTCTTCCAAAAGGTCAAAATAAACAGTCCAATAGTCCTCGGAGTTTACCCATGCTTTGACGGAGATGTCAATGGAGCTTGCGGCGAAGGCACATATTCTTACGAATGGTTCGGGAGTTTCAAGTACCATACTGTTATTTTTTAAAACATCGGAAATAACCGAAATTGCTTTTTTTGTGTCGTTGTTGTAAGAAATCGACATAACGTGTTCAACACGACGTGTCTTTTCTCTTGTGTAGTTGATTATGGTTGCGTTGGAAACTATGCCGTTCGGAACAAATATTGATTTGTTGTCATAAGAAACTATATTCGTTGCAAAAACCGATATTTCTTTGACAGTCCCCTCTGTTCCGTTAATGGAAATATAATCTCCGACACGAAAGTTTTTTTCAACAAGCACGATCACGCCGCCTGCTATATTGGAAAGACTGTTTTGAAGTGCAAGGCCGATAGCGATACCTGCTGAACCAACAACGGCAATGATCGAAGTCATAGGTACACGAAGTATCGTAAGTACGATTATAATTGTTATGCATAAAAGCACAACTTTTACAAGAGATTTCAGAAAGCCATGTACCGTTGAGTCAATACGGCTGCGATTCAAGCCTTTGGAAAGAAGCTTCATGATGATCTTGTTGATTATAGTGCAGATTATGTAAACAATAATTGCAGCTATGAGCGTGGGAAGATACTCAACAAAGTTTGACCATAACTTTGAAAAGAAAGATGCTTTGATTACACCGTCCTCAACATAGTCGGAAATATCGGGTACTGCGGATTCGATTTGAGATTCAAGCTGTGATATTAAAAAAGGGGTCATTGTTCTGCCTCCGTTCAAAAATTAATATAATTATATCACAGATCAATCAAATAATAGTAAAAAAGTATATAATATTTAATTAAAATTTTTCTTAATCGGAACGATTAGTGGATAAATTTGCGTTAATGAATAATTCACAGAAAACCTCATAAAAGTTTGTTATTTTTTTATCCATAAAAAACTTGCTTTATTGTAGGAAATAGGTTATAATAATATAGATATTTTTTTTAAAGGAGATGTGGAATTATGCAAATGGAAGGCTCTTATGTAGCTGCAGTTGTACTGACAGGTCTTATCGTTGTATTCATTGCACTTGTCATTCTTATTGCATTCGTTTGGGTAATGGGTAAGATCTTTGATGCTTTCAAAGGCAATAAAGATAAGAAAAATGACAGCGGCAAGAAGACCGAAGCTGTTGCAGTCAAAGCTCCTCAGGCTTCTGCTCCCGCAATGCAGATCGAGGACGGAATCAGTGATGAGATAGTTGCTGTTATTGCCGCAGCCGTTGCTTCAATGTCCGGAAATTTTGCAATCAAAAGCGTAAGAAAAGCTTCTCCCAAGACATCACGCAGAAGTGCTTGGGGCTCACAGGGTATCGCTGAAAGTACCCGAGTATTCTAATAGAAAGGTAAAAACCAAAGATGGAAACTTTTATTCAATCCATTAAGGGACTGATCGATACCTCGGGTATTGTCAATATGACATTGCCGTCCGTTATAATGATCTTGATCTCTTTCGTGTTCCTGTACCTTGCAATAAAGCATCAGTTTGAACCGCTTCTTCTTTTGCCTATTGCTTTCGGTATGCTTCTTACAAACCTTCCGCTCACAGAAATGTATCACCCAGAGCTTTTTGATATCAGCGGCGGACGCCAGCTTGATTTCGGTGAGATATTACATAACGGCGGTTTGCTCGACTTGTTGTATCTGGGCGTAAAGCTTCAGATCTATCCTCCTCTCATATTCCTCGGAATCGGATGTATGACTGACTTTGCTCCTCTTATTGCAAATCCTAAGAGCTTCCTTCTCGGTGCTGCTGCTCAGGCAGGTATCTTCCTCACGTTCTTGGGCGCTGCTTGGCTTGGATTCTCACCTCAGGAAGCAGGTTCTATCGCTATCATCGGCGGTGCTGACGGTCCTACCGCTATCTTCGTTTCAAGTAAGCTTCTCAGAAGCGGCGGA
>OIYP01000547.1_pt1 | contig 23944 bp, 22 predicted proteins | sample 1588261 | NCBI WGS metagenome assembly OIYP01 (sample SAMN03283293) | human gut metagenome | biome: human-associated habitat; material: feces | host: Homo sapiens | place: Peru | collected 2012
TATGACCCTCTGCTTGTAAGGCAGATGCTCTCCCAGCTGAGCTATGCTCCCACATTTTTGTTATCACTCGGAGTTTTTTGTTTCTCTCTCGTGACGACTTAATTATAATACACTATTCTGCGGAAAAAGTCAATACTTTTTCACCTATTTTTTTGAGTTTTGTCACATTGCACAACATACTATCGCATTTTGATACCTTTGCTTATCATATTATTAAAAAAAACGCAGGCTTTATTCACGATTCGGCATGATTTCCGTGCCGAAAAGCATATTTTTTGCTCAAAAACTGCACCGAAAAAGTTTTTTATATATCGAAAAAATCTGACCCTGCTCAAAAAAATATGCCGTTTTGGAAACATTCGGGAGCGTTTTATCCGAGAATATTTCCAAAACAGCCGAAAATCAGCGGCAATCAATGCGCTGCTTATCACTCAAAATTTGTTCCGTCCGTGCTGTCATCGGGGACGAAGATCACCTCGGAGGCGTTGTCTGCCGCAGTTGTAGCTGTTGTGCCGTCCTGCTGCGTGACATCAGCGGCATTATCGGAAACCGTTCCGTCGGGAGTATCTCCGTGCGGCGCAGTTGTTTCAGCTTTGTTTTCGTTCGGCTCGGCTTCGTTTTGCTCAATATCGGTCAGACCCTTTGTGATGAGCGGCTTTACAAAGCCGTTTTCCTCATCGTCATATCTGAGCTGGCAGGCGATGAGCTTATTATCGGCAACGAGGAGGTCTGCGAACACGTTCTCGGAATATTCGGGATAGTTCAGTACCGCATAGCTGAAAAGTGTTGCCTTGTCACCCTTATGCTCGGATAGGTCAAGCCCCTGCGCCTGCTGCATTTCGACATAGTTTTTGTAGGTATCGTTGAACTCGGACGGCACTGTCACGTCCTCGCGGCGAACGGGGTCAGGCTTTACGATATAGCCTTGGCGGTTGAGAAACTCGACCCTTTCTGCATTTCCCGACATTGCGAAAAACCTGTCGGAATCCGCCTCCTGCTTTGCTTTGCCGAGCAGAAAGACCGCTGCGGCGATGATCGGCACAAGTAAGACGGCGAGCATGATTTTGCCGTGCGATTTGGAAGATTTGCTCATTGAGATCCACTCCTTAATATTATTTCCATGATGATAGGATAGCATTGATTTGTATAATATTATGCAGGAATTGTCCCAAAAAGTACAGGCAAAGACAAGTTTTGCGGCACAGAAAATCTCTTGATTGCACAAATTTTATAAAAATATTTGTGCAATCAAACAAAAAGAACCTTGCAAGCCGTTCGACCTGCAAGGTTCATATTTTTATCTGCTGACAGCTCCGCCACCGCCGCCTGCGCTATGACCTCCGCTGCTGCCGTGACCTCCACCGCTGCTGTTGCTGCTTTCAATCTTGGTTCTTGTAACGGTCTCACGAAGATAAATATCATTTTTGCGATACATATTGATATTTTCTCGGCGAACATAGTTCGTTGCGCTTGTAGTGCTGTGGAACTTGTAGCGTGAAATTACAATACCCACGCCTATCGCAGCCGCCACCGCACCTGCGATAATACCTGCCACCACTATTATAAATGTGTTATCGCCCGAGAAATCGCCCTTGTCATAATTTTCTCTGACACAATCAAAGAATGTTTCTGCGTTGCCCATATCATCGAGATTGACATATTTCTCTTTGCATCGCTCAAACATTTCATCGACTCTTGCAGCATTAAAATATTTTTCGTCCGGCTCTCCGCAAATGGTAAAATGAAAGTATTTGCTATCCATAAGATACAAAATGCCGCTTACGTCTAAACTTCCGTAAATCTCTTTGTATCTTCGCTCGGCATATTCTATAGCATCATAACCGTCGGAAGAAAATCCTATATCGGTCGTAATGACCGCAATATTCCAGCCCGTGTAGTCGCAAAGCTCCTGCTGTTCCTGCATAAGCTCCTGCTCCTGCTCATCGGTGTAGAGGTTCGCATTGTCCTCGAAGTAGATGCTTGCCGCAAATGAGTTTATGCAAAGGCAGAGCATCGCCGTAAGAGCCGCCGCAAGGGAGAATGCTGTTCTGAATAATTTTTTCATCCGAGAAGCCCTCCTGCGATCGCGCCTATTATGCCGCCGAACACTGCAAAAAGTCCAACTCCGAGGGCAATGAGCTTCGGCACGGAAACAGGAAGATAGCCCTCGATCTTGCCCGTCTGACCGTTCATTGCGAACTCATAGTCCTTGCCCTTGTACTTGTAGTTCAGAAACCACACGGGGAGCATCACATAGTGCCAGTTCGTGCGGACAAGGCGGATATTTTTGTATTCGGGCGTTACGGAAGTATATCCCACGACTGAATCCATAAGGATATTTTCCGCACTGCCGCTTATGCGAGCCTTGATATTCGGCAGGACTTCGTCCTTTGTAACATCATATTTATCGGCGAAGAAGCCCGAAAGGTAGGACATCTGGAACTGCTCGAATTTTGTATAGTCGAACGGCTCGATAGCGGTCATAAGCGAGTCCTCGATCTTCTTTGAGCCGTCGGCAGGAACGCCGTCATACGTGATCTTCGCCGCACGGTTTATTCGGTAATATTTCGTCCTTGTAACGTTGTATTCGCCCGAAGTATAGGTCGAAACTATCCTTGCCTCGGCATCGATCTGAGCATCGACCTTGCAGTCGGCGAGCCAGAACGGAACATAAAGTCCCGTGATCTTTTCGAGGGTGGAGAACGATGTATAATCCTTGGGCAGAAACCACTTCTTTTTGCACCATTCCTTATAGTTGAGCATCGCCTGATCACGGGTGTGCGTGAACGGGATTATCATTTCGGGACGGCACTCGCCCGAGAGTCTGCCCTTGAGCGAAACGGGGCTGTGGCAGTAATAACAAAAAGTTGCCGCAGTGTTTTCGTCAGCGATTATCTCTGCGCCGCAGTTGTCGCAGATATAAAGGTTAGTGTGGTCTTTGAATTCAGTTTGTTCCTCGCTGCTCGGGATATTGAGATCGACCTCCGATGCACCCTGCTGCATTTCTTCAGCCGTGAACTCCGACTGGCAGTATTCGCAGACGTGCATCTGTTTTTGGGGGTCAAAGACAACGCTTCCGCCGCAGTTCGGACATTTCATCTGTACTACGTCCATGTTTTATCTCCGTTACTGCCTTTTGGCGCCGCAGTTATTGCAGAAATTGCCCGTATTTTCAGCACCGCAGGAGCATTTCCACGAAGCATTGGGGTTCTTCGAGCCGCAGTTGCTGCAGAAGTTGCCCGTGTTCATCGTTCCGCATGAGCATCTCCACTGACCTGCCGGTGCAGGCTTCGGGCTGCCGCAGTTGTTGCAGAAATTGCCTGTATTTTCAGCGCCGCAGGAGCATTTCCAAGCGCCCGAGGAAGCCTTAGCCGCCTGAGCTGCCTGCTGCTGCATCTGAGCGGAATTCGTGCGTGAAGCGGAATCCATAAAGCCGCCTGCTGCGCTCATGCCCATTCCCATGCCCATGAATGCCTGTGCTGCGCCTGCGCTGTTAGAGCCTGCTTTGTTGAGACCCTCGGCGATCTGACCCTGAACATAGCCCTCACGGATAGATGCGTCCTTGAGCATAGCACCCTGATTTCGCATATTGATGAGCTTCTTCGATTCTTCGTCATAAGAAATGCTTGCGATACCGACAGAGCAGACCTCCATACCACGGAGCTTCGTCCAGTCCTCGTCAAGCGTTTCGGACATATACTTTGAAAGCTCTCGGCTCTTTGAAGTAACGGAGGATATCGGGATACCGTCCGAGGACATCTGGTTGATAGCCGACTGAAGAGCATCCATGAATTCGTCCGCATACTGGCTGCCGATCTCGCTGAAATCAACAGAAGAAGCACCTCTCGGGATAGCTTCGTTGAAGAATTTGAGCGGGTCGGTGATCTTTATCGAGTATGAGCCGTGCGCTCTGAGGAAGAGTTCAGCGTCATATCTTGTATCGTAGTAGTTGACGGGGTTCTTCGTACCGAACTTTATGCCCTTGATCTCCTGAAGATTTATGTAGTAAACACGCTGTGTAGTGCTGACTGTACCGCTGTGCTTGAAGCGTTCCCACGTTTCCTTGACGGTTTCGTTGAGCTCTCCGTTGAAAAGTGACGGGGCAGAGGAAAGGTTCACTTCGTAGTAACCCTCCTGAGCGCAGAAGTCAACGACTTTGCCGCTGTCAATAAGGAGCATCATCATATTCGGGTAAACGTGGATAACGGAGCCGTTGGAAATAACGTTGTCATTGCCCTTATTCTTTCCGCCCTTTACCTTTACACCGCTCACCATAACGGTCGTGTCGGACATTGGTGCCGGTTCGATGGTTTCGAGCCATGAATCCTTTAATACTCCGCCTACGGAAGATACTGCTGCTTTAATAAGTCCCATAAAAATACCTCCTGAATGTCATTTATTTTTTCTTTTTTGAGATAACGCCCATAACAACAGCTGCGATTATGACCACCGCAGCAACAGCCGCAGCGATAATAAACGCAGATGCGGGGATATTTCCCGTCAGAGTGCTTTCGGTCAAAACAGTCATACTTATTTTCCTTCCTGACATACGAAAAACTATTTTCCGCAATCTTGCGAGTTTATTATAACATATATTATTAATAATTTCAATCTTATTTGAACATTTTTTAAATTTTTCTTATTCTGTAAAAAACAAAAACCGCCCGAGCCTAAACCCGAGCGGTGATCGATTCAATAAGTAAGTTCTGATAGGTTCAGATTACTTTCTCTTCTTAGCAACGATTGCAGCAGCACCTGCAACAGCCATTACGGAGAAGATTACAGCAGCAGATGTGTTGCCTGTTGCAGCAGCAGCTGTGTCAGCATCAGCAGCAGGAGCATCTTCTGTTGTGTCAGCTGTATCATCAGCAGCAACATCTTCGTCAGCAGCGCCGTCGTCAACATCAACGTCAACGTCAACATCAGTATCGTCTGCTGCTACTTCATCGTCAGCAGCATCAGCTGTGTCATCGAGAGCTTCGTCTGTATCGTCAGCAGCTGTTTCATCAGCAGGAGCTTCAACGTTAGCGTCTTCTGTTGTTTCAGCAGGAGCAGATTCTTCTGCAGGTTCGTCAACAGGGTCAGGAGTTTCATCGGAAAGTACAACGCCGTCCTTGCCAAGAACATCAATGCTCTTAACAGTTACTGTGCCGCCCCAAGTCTGGAGCCAGAACTGAGCGTACTTATCACTTGTCTTGAATACAGGTGTAGTAGAAAGCCATGTGATAGTGCCGTTTTCGAGGTCAGCGATAACTTCCTTATCGGCTCTGCCCCATTCGATCTGCTTCCAACCGGTAGAGTTGGAGTTAGCGCCCATGCCGCCGCCGATCCATGTAGCAGGATCTGCAACTTCTTCAGCCTTGAATTCAACGTGATATGTTACACCATATACATCTTCAATTGTGTAGCCGGAGTTTGTGATCCAGGAAGGCTTTTCCTGATCAGGCTTTTCAGAAACAATGTAGAGTGTAGCGTCTGTTCTGTGTGTTTCAGTTGTGAGTGCGAATGTGTTTACTGCCATTGCGGAAACAGCGAGAGCTGCAGCGGCAACGGAAGCGATGATCTTCTTGAAATTCATTGTTTTATCCTCCAAAATTTTTAGCTATTCAGCATTTTTACGAAGAAGCTTAAATCAAGCTTACTTTCTCTTCTTAGCAGCGATTGCAGCAGCACCTGCAGCAGCCATTACAGCAACGATAACAGCAGCAGATGTGTTGCCTGTAGCTGTAGCTGTTGTTGCAGCTGTATCAGCAGCAGGAGCATCTTCTGTTGTATCAGCAGCAGCGTCAGCTGTTGTGTCAGCAGCAGTATCAGCAGGAACACCGTTCTTCATGATATCAGCGCTTGTAGCCTCGTCAACTACTGTGAATTCGCCTTCAGCAGAACCTGCGGAGAGTTCAGCGGACTTGATGATAACATCGTTAACCTGGAAAGAAAGACCGGAAGAAGTTTCATCTTCAACGCCGTCATTGATGTAGCCGTGGAAAGACTGCCATGTAGCCTCCGGAACTACGAATTCTACGGAAGTTACGTCCTTACCAACAACGATAAAGCCGTCGCCCTTTCTGATAGCTGTATCAGAAGTGAGCTGATCTGTGATAGCGTCCCAGCTTTCAGCAGCGTTCATTGGCTTGAGAAGGTAGTTGCCGTCGCCAACGAGGGGATCGTGTCTTTCAACTTCGAGAACTACCTTAACGTCGCCGCCGATAGCTTCGAATTCGGACTTAGGGATAAGTGCGCTCTGGGACCAGCCGCCTGTGTACTCAGAGTTGAGTGTTACTGTAGCAGCGAATGCGCTTACAGCGAGTGTGGATACTGCAACTGCAGCTGCAGCAACGGAAGCAATAATCTTCTTGAAATTCATTGTTTTTTCCTCCAAAAATTTTTTTAGGTTTTATAAAGAAGCTTTTTTTAAGCTTACTTTCTCTTCTTAGCAGCGATTGCAGCAGCGCCTGCAACAGCCATTACGCCAACGATTGCAGCAGCGGAAGCGTTGCCTGTAGCTGTAGCTGTTGTAGCAGCAGTATCAGCAGCGGGAGCTTCTTCGGCTGTATCAGCTGTAGCTTCAGCAGCACCTGCATAAGCCTTCTGTGCGATCTCGTTTCCGTCAGCATCGAAGAACTTGAGGTCGGAAATTGCAACAGTCATAGCTGTGATCGCTTCGTGGTTGGACCAATCCATGAATACGAGCTCGCTGTCAGCAGCAAGAGTTTCTGTAGGAAGAAGGAACTTAGCATCGTCCTGAGCTGTATAAGTTGTGTTAGCCCAGTATGCGTTTCCGTCATCATCATAATCAGGGCTGATCCAGTAGCCTGTGGAATTCTTGCAGCCGAAATATGTGCCGCCGCCTACGCCGTTTCCTGCAGCTGTGCCCTCAGGAATTGTGTAAGTTACTGTCCAGGTAGCAGACTTAACGTTTGCAAGGTCAGCATCTTCGAGAAGATCGCCTGCAACAACACGGAGCTTTGCAGCAGTGCCGTCAGCTGTAGCTGTGAATTCAGCCTTGTCTTCGCTTGTGGAAATAACACTTACTGTGTTTGGGTCATTGTCAGCGTAGCTTGCGTTTGCCCAGTTTGTAGCATTTGCTGCAACAGCAAGAAGAGATGCTGTCATTGCAACGGCTGCAACGCTTGAAATTACTCTTTTCATGTTCATTTTGTTTACCTCCAATATTTGCGGTACTGTATTTTTATTGTCAGTCCGCCATTTTCACTGCTAATTATAACATTTTAGCATAAAATAAACAACCGCCAAACTGAATAAAACTTATTTTAATTTTTTAGTGCTTTTTACAAAAACGGCAAAAAACGTTTCGACAATTGCTACCGAATGTATAATATTTTACAGTATTTACAATTTGATATATGCTTTTTTATAAAAAAAGAGTACCGAACGTTTTCGTTCGATACTCTTGGATAATTTCTTATTTTGAAGTGAAATTACTTTCTCTTCTTAGCAGCGATTGCAGCTACGCCTGCAGCAGCCATTACAGCAGCGATCATAGCAGCGGAAGCATTGCCTGTAGCTGTGGAAGTTGTTTCTGTTGTTGCAGCAGCATCTGTTGTTTCAGCTGTGTCAGCGGTTGTGTCAGCAGCTGCGTCAACGCCTGTGCCTGCAACTGTAAATGTTACTTCGATATCGTTTGTAGCAGTTTCGAGACAGGAAGCATCAATCATTCTTGCTGTCTTGCTCATAACGTCGCCATCAGCAGCACGGCAGTCAACTGCACCGTCATCGGAAACATCTTCGTTAGGAGTGTTCCACTCATTGTAGAGGTTTACTCTTGTTGTAAGACCTACACCGTCAGCAGAGCATGTATAGCCTTCTCCGATCTTCTGCTCAACGCCGTTGATCTTGATGGAGTCAACTGTTACTGTGTATGTACGGTTGAAAACTGTTTCGCCGTTCTTGATCTCGAGAGCGTTGAACTGACCGATGTTTATGCCGTCAGCGCCTGTCATGGAAACAGTGTATGTGCCATCGCCTGTGATCTGAACGTTTTCCCATGTAGCGTCAAATTCGCTCCAGTCGGAAAGGTTGATGTTGAGGTAAGCTGTACCGTCAGCAAGGGAATCTGTGTTCTGAGCAGCGAATGCGCTTACTGCCATTGTGGATACTGCAACTGCAGCTGCTGCGATAGCAGCAACGATCTTTTTAATGTTCATGATGTTATTCCTCCATAAAATTAATTGTTCTCATCTTTTCCTCTGATGAGCTTAAACCTATTATACTACATTCGACTAACAAAATCTATATCAAAAATGCAAAAAATAATAACGTTTTCATTATGCTATTTTTACAAAAAGAAACAGCCGCCCGAAAGATCGGACGGCTGTGATACGCTTTTATAAAGCCTTTTCTGTAATCGGATGATTACTTGGAAGCCTTCTTAGCAACTACAGCTGCAGCAGCAAGAGCTACAGGGATAACTGCGAGAGCGATAGGAGCGTTGCCTGTGCTGGGGTTTTCAGCAGCTGTATCATCAGCAGCTGTATCGTCATCAGCATCAACGTCAGCGTCAACATCAGCATCAACGTCAGCGTCATCATCAGCATCAACGTCAGCATCGTCATCAGCGTCAACATCATCGTCAACGTCTGTGTCGTCGTCTACTGTATCGGATACTTCTGTTTCTGTATCATCGAGGTCAGCTCCGTCATCTTCAATGCCGGCAGCAGAAACTGTAAGGCTGAGCATAGATGCAGCCATTGCGCAAGCTGCGATTGCAGCGAGAATCTTCTTCATTTTCATTGTTGTTTCCTCCATTTAAGTTATTTTAATCATCACAATCATCATCATTGTGATTATGCTGATATTATAACATAGTCTGCTCAAAATTCAAAGCATTATTCTGACGTATTTTTTCTTTATTTTTGCTTTCTTTTTTGGCAATTTAGCCAAATTGGGTCAATTTGATATGTTAAATGATTAAAATTCGGTTACAACGGTAAAATCTGTGTAATTTCTCAAATCGTTTACATTACCCTTTGTATAATTGCCTGAAACTATAAATTTTTGTAATATTTTGCGCTGAAGCTCAAAACCTATTGACACCGGCTGTGGTTTATGATATAATAACTGTTTACAAAATATTATGTCATTGTCGGTTTTGCAATTATATTACACAAGTTAAAGCTCATTTTATCCTCATATTCTAAACTTTTCTACACTCCGAACAACAAAATGCCCAAAACTGATATAAATTAGTATGATTGTTTGTGCAATCATACAAAAAATGTTTTTTTATCCAAAAACTGTTGACGTACAGAAACTTATGGTTTATAATAATAACGATGTTAGAATTCTTCTAAATTCTATTTTTAAAATGTTTAACATCCGTTTTGTTGTCTCCTTTCTTTTGTTCTACACATATTTATCTTATTTCAATTCATTTCACCTTTGCAGGACACCGTTGTCCTGCATTTTTTTTGCATTTTTATATCATGCTTGATTTTTTATATATAATATGGTATAATATGAGCGAAAAACTTGATTTTTACGGGAGGATAAAGTTTATGCCAAAGAAACCTTTTTATATCACGACCCCGATCTATTACCCATCGGGAAATCCGCACATCGGACACTGCTACACGACCGTTGCCTGCGATACTATTGCACGATACAAGCGTATGCAGGGCTATGATGTTATGTTCCTCACCGGAACGGACGAGCACGGTCAGAAGATCGAAGAAAAAGCTAAGGCAGCGGGAGTTACTCCAAAGGAATACGTTGATGAGATCGTAAAGACCTTCAAAAAGCTTTGGGAATGTATGGGCATCAGCTACGACCGCTATATCCGCACGACTGACGATTACCACGTTGAGGCTGTACAGAAAATCTTCAAGGAGCTTTACGACAGAGGATACATTTATAAGGGCGAATATGTCGGAAAATACTGTACTCCGTGCGAAAGCTTCTGGACAGAATCCCAGCTCGTTGACGGCAAATGCCCCGAGTGCGGAAGAGATGTTATCGAAGCTAAGGAAGAGGCTTACTTCTTCAAAATGTCGCCGTTTGCAGACCGCATCGAGAAGCTTCTCACAGAAACAGACTACCTCCGCCCAAAGACAAGAGCTACCGAGCTTGTAAACAACTTCATCAAGCCGGGTCTTGAAGATCTCTGCGTTTCGAGAACGAGCTTCAAGTGGGGTATCCCGATAACTTTCGACCCGAACCACGTTATTTATGTTTGGATAGACGCACTTTCCAACTATATTACAGCTCTCGGCTATCAGAACAGCGCACACAACGACTATGACAAGTATTGGCCTGCCGATGTCCACATGGTCGCAAAGGATATCATGCGTTTCCACGCTATCATCTGGCCCGCAATGCTTATGGCACTCGACCTGCCGCTCCCGAAGCACCTTGCGGTTCATGGCTGGATAACTTTCAACGGACAGAAGATGAGCAAATCGCTCGGCAATGTCGTTGACCCGTTCGTTTTGAGCGAACGCTACGGCGCAGACGCTATCCGTTACCACATTATGCGTGAAATGGCTCTCGGCGCAGACAGCGCATTCTCCAACGAGATAATGATAAACCGCATCAACTCCGACCTTGCGAACGGACTTGGAAACCTCGTTTCGAGAACCGTTGCAATGACGCTCAAATATTTTGACGGCACACTTCCGACCGAAAAGCAGAGCGGCGAATTTGACGATGAGCTTATCGCCGAAGCAACATCGCTCCTTGCAAAGGTCGATGACTGCGTTGAAAACACAAGACTTCAGGACGCACTTATCGCAATTTTCAAGGTAGTTTCACGCTCAAACAAGTACATTGACGAAACCACACCTTGGATCCTTGCAAAGGACGAAGCAAACAAGCCAAGACTTGCGGCTGTTCTTTACAATCTGCTCGATACAATAAGGATCATCTCCGCAGTTCTCGCTCCGTTTATGCCTGCAACAATGCCAAAGGTTTGGGAGCAGATCGGCGCTTCCGAGGACGATGTAAAGTATGAGAACCTCGGCAGGTTCGGCGTTCTCCCTGCAAATGTTACCGTAAAGAAGGGCGATCTCCTCTTCCCGAGAATTGACGTTGAAAAGGAAATTGACGAACTCAATACTCTTATCAAGTCCAACGCTCCTGCTGAGGAAGAAGCTTCAAATGTCGTTCCTCTCTCCGATATCATTTCAATTGACGATTTCGGAAAGGTAGACCTCCGAGTTGCGGAAGTTAAGGAATGTGAGAAAGTTCCGAAGGCTAAGAAGCTCCTCAAACTTCAGCTCGATGACGGAATGGGCGGCAGACAGGTAGTTTCGGGCATCGCAAAATGGTATCAGCCCGAGGATCTTATCGGAAAGAAAGTTATCGTAGTAGCAAACCTCTCGCCTGCTAAGCTCTGCGGCGTAGAGAGCGAGGGAATGATCGTTGCCGCTGATGTCGGTGAAGATGCAAGGGTAATTTTCATCGACAAGGACGTTCCGAACGGAGCAAAGCTTAGATAATGCGTAATTCGTAATGCGTAATGCGTAATTATTTTGCTTCGCATATTGGTCACAAATCACGAAATTACGGCGGATTTTCTGTAGGGGACGGGTCACCCGTCCCGTGCCGCAAGGCGTTCCATAATAAACAAGAACCTGTTTTCAAAGATTCTGATTCTTTGAAAACAGGTTCTTGTTATTTGCGAAAAATAAATTTTGTATGCCGAAAAATCGCTTCGCGATTCGGGACGGGAAACCCGTCCCCTACGGAGAATTTACCTAAAATACAAGGTTTTTGACGGGCGGATATTGAATCCGCCCCTACGATTTTACAGTATTTTGCGGAAAAATATAATTACGCATTACGCATTAAGCATTATGCATTAATCTATCTTTTGTTCCAGTTTCGCCGTGATCTCGAACGTGATAACCTCTTCTGTGACCGTCTTGCGGTAGACTGTCAATGTGACTTCTTCGCCTGCGATCTTGTCGTCAAGGACTTCCATCACCGAATCGAGGTCTTTTACGGGTTTGCCGTCTATTTCCGTGATAATATCATACGGCTGTAAGTCTTTTGTTGCAATATCGCAGGTCGGGTCTACGCTCATTACGCATATCCCCTCCACAACGCCAAGACTTTCTGCCGTTGCGCTGTCCATTGCTATGAATACTACACCGAGCTTTGCTCTTCCGGGGACGTAGCCGTTTTCGATGAGCGCTTCGGCAACGGGAACTGCGTCGTTTATCTCTATCGCAAAGCCTATCCCGTCATATACAACGTGATCAAGTCCGCCGACCGAGATGCCTATTACCTGACCGTACATATTTACGAGTGCGCCGCCCGAATTTCCGGGGTTGAGTGCGGCATCGGTCTGTATGCAGCGGAGCGTTCCGCTTGATGAATAATCGGTTTCGATCTCTCTGCCAAGGGCGCTGACATAGCCGAATGTTATGGAATTTTCAAGGCTTCCGCCTGCACCGATAACTGCGACCTGTTCACCGAGTATAACTTCGTCCGAGTTTCCTATTTCAGCCGAAACAAGGTCATCGGCTTCTATCTTTACCACTGCCAGATCCTGCTTGCGGTCTATGCCGACAAGCTTCGCTTCAAACTGTCTGCCATCGTTGAGCTGTGCCTTGAACTGCGCCTCTTCATCGACAACGTGTGCATTGGTGAGGATATATCCGTCGGTCGAGATGATTATTCCCGAGCCGAGCGAGGTCATTTTATACGGCGTGTCGGCATAAACTCCGATAAGTACCTGCGACTGCATAACTTTCTGCGCAACGCCCTCCGTTGTGAGCAGCCCCGTTTCTTCATCGGCGTAAAATTTCGCTTCGAGGACGGGACGGGGCGATGTGGGGAGAGTTATCCGGACACGCTTTGAGTCCTTATCCCTGTCGCTTGCGGTCTGTGTTTCGAGTGAGCTGAACGAGCTTTCGCTTTTCGTCTTATCAAGAGCGGCAGCTTTCTTTGCAACAATGACCGACAGAATAACTATCGTCACGAACATTACTGCGATAAGAGATACGATCGCAGCTGTCCAGACGGCGGAAAGACGCTTTTTCTGCGGCTGAACGTTCTGAGGTGCGTTCGGCTGCTCGGGCTGTGCATACTGTCCCTGCGGCATAGCTCTGCAGCCGTAGTTCGGAGCATAATAGCCGTTGGGGTAACCGTTCTGACAGCCGTTGTTCGGCGGCGGATATGTGCCGTACCGGTACGGCGGCGGAGGAGTTTGCCGATCTTGAGCCGTGTTCTGATACGGCTGTGCCGCGTCTTGGTTTTGCGGTGGTACCCAGTTGTACTGCGGCTGACCATAGTTTGGCTGTCCGATATTCGGCTGTGCAAAAGCCGACGGCTCGGGATTTGGCTGAGATGCAAAAGCTTCGGGTGAAGCTGTATCATCAGGTGTATTTTCGTGCAGGGTCGGCTCGCTCACCGTTTCGGGCGAAGCGGGTTTGTCTGCGGTGTTTTCCTGCAAAGGCTGTGTGTTTTCCGTGTTCGGAGTGTTTTCGTCAAAATTATCCACAATATACCTCCTTTATAAAAGAAGCCGCACAGTTACAGACATCACATAGCTTGTAATTGTACGGCGAAACTTTTAGATCGTTATTTCAAATTCAACAAAGCTGTTGGGTTCGCTGCGGACGAGAATTTTTCCGTCATGGAGTTTTATTATCGAGCGAACAATGGAAAGTCCCAGACCAACACCCGTTTTGTCGATGCCTCTTGAAGCATCTGCTTTATAGAAACGGTCAAAGACCTTGGATATCTCGTTCGCTTTAAGACCTTCGCCGCTGTTGCGTATGCGCATTACCGATGCGCCGTCCTTATTTTCAAAGGCGAACTCAATATATCCGCCGTCGTTGACGAATTTTACGGCATTTTCGACGAGGTTATATAAAACCTGCTGCATAAGGTCTTTGTCGGCGCTGACCATAAATCTTCCGTGTTCGATGCCTCGTATCTCAACGTGTTTATCATCGATGCGTGTTTCAAACATAAGCAGTACCTTGACGAGCAGCGGCATAAGGTCGAAGGTATCCTTCTTCATTTCCATTTCGCCCGCCTCATATTTGGAGATGTTGAGCATCGATTTTACAAGCCTTGCAAGTCTGCCGACTTCCTCCGAAACGATATGAAGGTAATAGTTATGCTTTGCTTTCGGTATAGTTCCGTCAAGTATTCCGTCGACGAAACCGCCGATAGTCGTCATCGGTGTGCGAAGCTCGTGCGAAACGTTTGAAATAAAGCTCTTACGGTTTTCCTCGGTGGCTTCAAGTGAGCTTGCCATTTCATTGAGCGCATTTGCGAGGAATCCGAACTCGTTATCCTCGGGGACATAAAGCTTTTCGGAGAAGTCACCGTTTCCGAATCGCTTTGCCGCAAGCGTCATTTCCTTTACGGGTGTCATAAGATGCTTGACCGCCGCATAGATGGCAACGAACACAAGCACAAGCACTGCTGATGATGCTATTGCGAGCGCAACTATGAGCTTTGTAAGATACTGCTGGAGAGGCGTATCGGAAAGCTTTGAGAAAAGATAATACTGTTTTCCTGCTGCCTGAAATTTGTAAACAAGGTTGAAAACCGTACTCGGATAGAAATGTTCAAGGCTTGAAAGTTCAAAAAAGCCCTCGTCGCCGACCTTGTTAAGGATATTTTCTCCGATTTTTCTCCCTGTATGAGAACACGGCGGTGCTTCGGAGCAAACCAAAGCAACGCCGTTTGAATCTGTTAATGTGAAAACTATCTCCGTTGTATCGGTCACGTTCAGATAGATATTGTTAAGATAATCAGTGTCGATATCACCGACCGAGTCGATAGAAAGCTTCGTTACAGCCATAACAGTATCGGCATTGGCAACGAGAAAATTTTTCTTATCGTTTTTATAAAACTCGGAAGAAATGATTATAAGGACTACCGCAACGCAGACGATCGCAGCGGAAATTATTGCAGCGCACAGGGTAAAAAACTCGGAGAATACGCTTTTACGCATTTTCTTCCTCTGCCTCGAACTTGTAGCCTACGCCCCAGACTGTCTTGAGCGCCCATTTGTCCGAAACATTTTCAAGCTTTTCACGAAGACGCTTAATGTGAACGTCGATAGTACGGGAGTCGCCGTAATACTCGAATCCCCATACTTCGTCAAGAAGCTGATCTCTTGTATAAACACGGTTCGGGTTGGAAGCGAGGTAGAAGAGGAGTTCAAGCTCCTTCGGAGGTGTATCCATTACCTTTCCGTCAACACGAAGCTCATATCTTGTCATATTGACAACGAGCTTGTCATAGCGGACTTCCTTTACCTCGGTCTCGGTGCTGCCCTGACCGATACGTCTTGAAATTGCCTTGATCCTTGCGATAACTTCCTTTGTATCGAACGGCTTGACGATATAGTCATCTGCGCCGAGTTCAAGACCGAGTACCTTATCAAAGGTTTCGCTCTTGGCTGTTATCATTATGATCGGGACATTGGACTTTTTGCGTATCTCACGGCAGACCTGCCAGCCGTCAAGCTCCGGGAGCATAATATCGAGAAGGATAACATCGGGTTTGAGGGCATTGAATTTGATAAGCGCCTCATCGCCGTCGTGAGCAACGATAACGCCGTAGCCTTCCTTTTCGAGATAGAGTTTCAAAAGCTCGCAGATATTGTTATCGTCATCAACGACCAGAACCTTTCCAAGTGACATAATTATTTCCTCCTATCGTTTTTTCGATCTATTCTGAAAAAAAGAATATATTAATGTACCATTTAAAAACATAATACTACTTATAACTAATTATAGCAAATATCGAGATATAATATATAAATTTCTGTGAACAAATTATTTCTCAATTGTAAATTTCACAAAAGCATAATTAAATCCCATAGAAATTATAAAATTCCGTTCATTTTTAGGGCTTCCATGAATTAAATTCCGACATTTTCCGTCAGATGACTTCTTTAAGGATAAGATAAGCCATTGTTGCGATCGACTTAGCTTCGACATAGTTTCTGTCAACCTTGAAATTGCCCTCTGTGAGCATATTTTTAAGCTCGGAAACACGCTCGAAGCCTTTGAGAGCCTCCTGCATATTCGGGATAACGAAGTACGACTTCTGCATGATATGTCTGATCTCGGTGCGGATGCCCGACGGTATCTCGGGAGCGTTCGGGTCGATATCGAACTCGGCAGTTTCGAGGTTTTCGAGCGGAACGCCTGCATTTTCCTGCATCTTTTCCGCAATGGAGATAGCTGCCTGTCTGCCGAAAACGAGTGCTTCAAGCAGAGAGTTTGAAGCAAGGCGGTTATTGCCGTGAACGCCCGTATGGGAACATTCGCCGACAGCATAAAGTCCGTCGACAGTTGTCTGAGCGTGGGTATTTACGTTGATGCCGCCCATCAGGTAGTGCTGGCAGGGGTAGATCGGGATACGGTCGGTCGTCATATCGATGCCCTGTTCAAGCAGGTACTTATATATCATCGGGAAACGAGCTTTTATGAACTCGGGGTCTTTGTACGAGATATCAAGGTAGAAATCGTCCGAATTCGTTCTTCTTGCCTCGCTGATTATCGAGTGCGAAACAACGTCACGGGGGGCAAGCTCCAGACGCTCGTCATAGTTCTGCATAAAGCGTTCGCCGTCGCAGTTGAGGAGGTAAGCACCCTCGCCACGGACAGCTTCGGAAATGAGGAAGCACTCTCTTGTGTGCTTGTTGTTGAAGGCGGTCGGGTGGAACTGAATGAGCGAGAGGTTCTTGATGTTTGCGCCCATTTCGTAAGCGGCGGTGATGCCGTCACCCGTTGCTATAGCGGAGTTCGTGGTGTATTCGTAAATTCTGCCGATGCCGCCCGTTGCAAGGATAACGTAACGGGCGTTATAGGTCGAATGTTCATCGTTCACGCAGATATCGGCGGAGAAGCCCGTTCCCGTCTTTTTCAGTTCGCAGAGGAGAGCATTCTCGAGAATGTCGATATTAGGCGACTTTTTAACAGCCTCCTGAAGCTTTGAGGTTATCTCAAAACCGGTCGAATCACGGTGGTGGAAGATCCTGTGACGGCAGTGTCCGCCTTCGAGGGTCTTATGATAGTTGCCGTTCTCGTCCTTGTCGAAGTCAACGCCATAGCCGATGATCTCTTCGATCTCGTGAGCGGCTTCTGTAACAAGGATCTTGAGCGAATCGGGATTGTTCTTATATCCGCCTGCGATAAGGGTATCCTTTGTATGGAGCTGGATATTGTCGTCAACGGGCTTATATACAGCGGCAATACCGCCCTGAGCGAGTGCGGAGTTGCAGAGTATCATTTCTCTTTTTGTGATAAGCAGTATTTTCAGATCTTGGGGCAGGTTCAAAGCGGAATACAGACCGCCTGCGCCCGTTCCTGCAATAATAACGTCATAATTTTTGGACATAGCTATACTTCCTTTGATTAATATGTATAATATCAAACACCGGTAAAATACAGGAAAAATCTGCGCCGAGATCACATATAAACCTGTTTTAAACGGCTGCAGGATTGTCGGCTTGATTTTTTCCGAATTCTAAATGGTGCTTAGTATAAAATTCACGTTCAGTACCGATGCATTCCTTTTCAGAAACATTCCCACCGAAATCTGAACGATGACAATGTTCCGAGCAAAATTTTCCGAACCGCTCGCATTATGAAAAATCCGACTTTAATGCACATTCAAAATCAGCCGCATTTTGTGCAAGGGTTTCTCACATAACACTTAAGGTCACCTCTAAAACAATTATAACACAAGAAATTACAAAAATCAATTATTATCGCATATTTTCTGCCGAATTTATGCAAAAAAGCACAAAAAAGCTGCCACACGGAATGTATGGCAGCTATAATGTTTACTTAAAAAGCAATCAGTTAACAATTGTCTTTTCTGTTTCCTTATCAAAGATGTGAACCTTGTTAGGATCGAGAGCAACCTTGATAGTATCCTGAGGACGGGCAGTTGATCTTGGGTCAACTCTTGCTGTGAGGGAGATACCCTGACAGGTGAGGTAGAGGTAAACTTCTGCGCCCATCATTTCTGTGATCTCAACGTCAGCATCGATGATACCTGTCTTAGCGGAAGAGATGAACATTTCTTCATCGTGGATATTCTCAGGACGGATACCCATAATGATCTCCTTATCAACATAGTTGGAGAGATCATTCTCGTTAACCTTTGATTCAGGAAGCTCAACATAGTACTTAACGCCTCTGGAAGTCTTGGTGTCTTCAGAACCGAATTCGATTGTGTACTTGCCTTCGATCTTTCTGAGAACAGCATCAACAAAGTTCATCTGAGGTGAACCCATGAATCCTGCAACGAAGAGGTTAACAGGGTTGGAGTAGAGGTTCTGAGGAGAATCTACCTGCTGAATGAAACCGTCCTTCATAACAACGATACGGTCACCCATTGTCATAGCTTCTGTCTGGTCATGAGTTACATAGATAAATGTAGTACCGAGCTTCTGGTGGAGCTTGGAGATCTCGGTTCTCATCTGTGCACGGAGCTTTGCATCGAGGTTGGAAAGAGGCTCGTCGAGGAGGAAGACCTGAGGTTCACGAACGATAGCACGACCGAGCGCAACACGCTGACGCTGACCGCCGGAGAGAGCCTTCGGCTTTCTGTCGAGGAGGTGGGAGATATCGAGGCTGCGGGCAGCTTCTTCAACCTTACGGCTGATCTCGTCCTTAGGAACCTTACGGAGCTTAAGACCGAATGCCATATTCTCGAATACTGTCATATGAGGATAAAGGGCGTAGTTCTGGAAAACCATCGCAATATCTCTGTCCTTAGGAGCAACGTCGTTTACAAGACGGTCTCCGATATAAAGCTCACCTTCGGAGATTTCTTCAAGTCCTGCGATCATACGGAGAGTAGTGGACTTACCGCAGCCGGAAGGACCAACGAGGATGATGAATTCCTTATCTTTGATCTCAAGGTTAACATCTGAAACGGCAACAACACCGCCGGGGTATTTCTTATAAATTGAACGAAGTGACAAACTTGCCATGTTAATAGGACCTCCTACATTTAAATTGTCTGCCGAGCGTACTCGGCTCTATTAATATAATACCAAAAGTGGGGAGTAAATTTCAAGTCACTTATTAACTAAACTTATAAAAACTTATTTATTTAGTTTGACGAAAAAGCAAATATTTGTAAGTTACTGGCAATTTCAAGATAAAATAATATCTAAATATTTTCGGTTTCTTTGTGCAACATTTCTCTCCACTCACCGAGAGCGAGGCTTTCGTCAAGCTTGACGCCGCCTATCGAAATGCGCTTTAAATACAATACCTTGTTGTTGCGAGCCTGTGCCATACGCTTTATCTGGTGGTACATACCCTCGCTGATGGTTATGAGGACTTCGTGCGGATCGGTGAGTATCTCAAGCTTTGCAGGCAGGCAGACATCGCCGCCGTCTATCGCAAGACCCTCTTCAAAGGCTTTTATATCGTCCTCTGTCGCAGGGCTTTCGAGCTTGGCGAAATAGGTTTTGTCAACGTGATGCTTCGGGGACAGGATATTGTGCGCAAGAACGCCGTCATCGGTGATGAATACGAAGCCCTCTGTGTCCTTGTCGAGCCGTCCTGCCGGGAAAAGCCCCTCACGGCGTATGCTGTCGGGGAGAAGTTCGAGAACTGTCTTCGATTCGCCGTCCCTTGTCGAGCATACAACGCCCTGCGGCTTGTTCATCATTATATATATGTGCTTGCGGTAGGTTACTTCCTTTCCCTCGGAGCAGACGGTGTCTTTTTCGGGGGCGATCTTCATATCGAAAAGCTTTGCGACCGTGCCGCCGACCGTTACGACCCTGCGCTTTATGAGTTCCTTCGCCTCGGAGCGTGTTATGCCGAGCTGTGCCGAGAGGAATTTGTCGAGGCGCTGAACGTCTTTCTTCGGAACTTTCGGTCCGCTCATTGTTTTCCGCCGTCCTTTCTGATATTTCGGTTATAGGACTTGTTTTTTGCCTTTTTCGCCACGGAAAAGCCGAATTCGCCGAGTTTTCTTCCTATCGAGAAATATTCGCCGTGGGAATATGCGAGAAGTCCTGCCTGCTGGAGATTTATCTTGCCCTTGCTGTCGATATAGCGCTCATCTGCGGAAATTGCGACAACGTCTGCGATAAACATATCATGAGTGCCGTAGCTTCTGACCTCACGCACCTTACATTCGAGCGAAAGAGGACTTTCTGCGATAACGGGTGCTTTGACAACGGACGATTCTTCAAGCGTAAGGCTGCACTGCTTTATCTTGTCCGTATCCCTGCCGCTGCGGACGCCTACAAAGTCCGTTTCACGGACGAGCTTTGAGGTCGTAAGGTTTATGACGAACTCGCCCGTTTCCTTTATTATAGCGTGAGAATGGCGTGAGGGGCGAACCGAGATGTAAACTATCGGCGGCTTTGTGTTTATAACGCCTGTCCATGCGCAGGTGAGGACGTTCGCTTTATGCATATCTCCGCAGCTCACCATTACCGCAGGCAGCGGAGAGATAAGCGTTCCGGGTGCTAAAATTTTTCTTTCCATATTAATTCCTCTTATAAAAAATAAATGATATTTTGTACATAAAAATGTTAAATCTGCTAATTGAAAGACTTGACCGAAAATGATATACTATTCTAAAACAGGTATGTCAAGGAGGTGTGAGCTATGCCATCTATCCCGTCAATATCAATAAATACCAACACTAACAGCACCTTTGAAAGCAGCGAGGGAATGTCCTCCCGTATCCGCCGAAATGCTCTCGAAAGCCTGATAAGCAATGACGAGCAGGAGCTTGAAAAGCTTTCCGCAAAGCAGACCGCCGAAAAGTCAAAGCTTAAGATCGAGCTTACCAAGTACAAGACCGAGCTTTCCAAGCTTGAAAAGAACTCGGACGATAAGGAAAACGATGAAAAGACCGCCGATATGAAGCGGCGCTTCGATTCATTCGAGTGTCAGACCTGCAAAAACAGACGTTATCGGGATCAGTCGGACGATTCGGGCGTTTCGTTCCAGACCGCTTCTCACATCGACCCGTCAGCGGCTTATTCCGCAGTCCGTTCTCACGAAAATGAACACGTTGCACGAAACAAAACTCAGGCTGAACAGAACGGTCAGAAGATAGCATATCAGACCGTCACGATAAACCGTGCGATATGCCCCGAATGTGGACGAAGCTACGTTTCGGGCGGCGTTACGCACACGGTCACAAAGGCTGACAACAGTGCAAAATACACTGTCGGCGATATCAGGCTTGATAAAGACCCCGTCGGCAGCATCGTGAACGTTGTTGCTTAGTATAATACATTATTCCCCGTCGGCATCTTCGCCCTCGGGGATATTTTTTTGATCTTCCTCGGCAGTCTTTGAAGCATTGTGAAGCTCAATAGCGACCTTTGTGAGCGGCGAAAGCTCCTTGTCCTGCTTGCTGTTGCGCTCGATTATTTCTTTAGCCATAGCTGCGCCGTGTTCAAAGCTGTAAAACTCGGGGAAGCCCTCCTGCTTTGAGAGCATTTCATACATTTCACAGCAGTTTGAAACTCTGTACCAGAACACTGCACCTGCGATAAGGAACGGTGCGGCGATGATGTTGAGCCATGCACCCGTGACAATAACGCCCAAAGCGGAGATCATAAACGCAAGCACTGAAGCCAGCACCCATTTTCCGTTCATCGAATGGGCAAAGAATGACGGCAGCATAACTATTATCGGCACAAGATACATAAAGCCGCTTATCTGCGGGACCTTCTGCATCGTTTTGAGCGAATACATTACCGAGAGCAGGTCATAAATGAAGATATATAACATAAGCGCAATGCTGAAAATGCAGGAAAATTTCCACGCTGCTTTTCTTCTGCGCTCTATCTCGGACATACACTCCCTCTTCTGATCGAGGTTCATTCCGCCGACCATTGAAGGGTCAAGGTTTATGCTTTTATTGAAGCCTGCCATAGCCGTACCCCTTTCCTTTTCTTATATAGTTTACGTTTTGTATATTTTTCGATGCTCTATACGATTTGTTTGATATATGTGATTACATTAAGTGATTTATGAGCCGAATTATACTTAAAGTAAATCGAAATCAATTCTGCTCGCTGTGATATTTTACATTTTCATCGTGAACAGCTTCGGTCTTGTTGAGGTAATTATCCCAAAGCTTTAAGGCGTTGTTGTAGTTTGCCGTGAACTTTTCCATATTTACGCCGAGAGCTTCACGGGGGAGTCTGAAACCGATGAAAAGGCTGTCGGACATTGCTGTGTACTTTATATCCTCGGCGAAGTCTGTTCCCGAGAGCATATAGCCAAGCTCGATGCAGTTTTCATCATCGGGATATATCGTGCGCATATCAACAAGTATCGGGTCAACGGGATTGCCGTTCTCGCTCACAGTGTCAATGCCGACCGTATGGCAGGTATCGGCGTCGGCAATGACGATGATGGAATCGCCGCTCTGGAACTCCGCCATAAGCTTTGTCTGTGCCGACTGGTTGAAGTAAGCATCGAGGTTATCGTCACTGTAGACCGCAGGCAGATAGCTGACACGGACATATACCTCGCCGTCGCCGTTGAAGTCCTCGCAGTAGGGTTCAAGCAGCTTTTCGATATCACCCGTGCGGAAGTCGAGTTCCGAGTCAGACGCCATTATCATTATTGAAACATCGGGCTTTTTATTGGTAACAACGTCCCTTATGAGAAAGACCGTAAGCAGGACTATCACTGCGCCGACGATAAGCGGCATTTTGTTGTGGTAGAAAAAGTTTCCTATCTTCTCCCAAGCGGTGTATTCCTTTACGGGTTCGGCTTCGTGAGGGATATCCTCATCGGAGATGATGCCTTGTTTGAGCTTCATAAGCTCGATACGGTCACGTTCGAGTTTTTTCTCGTAGCGTTCACGTTCAAGACGTTCCTTTTCGGCACGTTCTTTTTCACGCTCCGCTTCGGCTTCAAGCTCCTCCCGGTGCTGTTTTTCATTTATACGGCGCATATTTTCGAGGACGGAGACCTTTCCGCTCACCTCGGTCTTTTCGCCGTTTTCATCATTTTTTATTTCATTGTTTTTTTCTTCGGGCATAGCTTTCTCCTATGATTTAAAATATACTATTATAAAATTTTAAGTCATTTTTTCGTCCAAGTCAAGGGTGAAGCCGAAAGTTTCAGTAAACTTTCATACATCAAAATAATTTTACAAGCGAAGAAAGGCTTTCGATACTTGCATCAAAGCGGTCGGCAGAGCCGAAGCCGTAAGCCGCATGGATAAATTTTGCGCCTGCGTAATATGCACTGTCGCAGTCGCCCTGAGTATCTCCGACATAGACTGCATTTTTAAGTCCGTTCCGTTCAATAATAAGCTTGATGTTATCGCCTTTTTTAAAGAGATCATCGCCCCAGCATAAATGGTCGGTGAAGTATTTTTCGAGCTTGTAATGCTTCAGAAAGCACTCGATATAGCCCTGCTGACAATTGCTGACGATGAAAAGGGGGCAGCGCTCTCTGAGATATGCAAAGGTCTCCTCGGCTTTGTCGTAAATTTCGCCGCCGTGTTCGGCGAGATAATCATTTTCGTGCGAAGCGCAAAGCTCCATTATCTCCATGCGGCGTTTCTGCGGATATTTTCCGAAAAATTTATCGGCGATAACGTCCATTGTCAGACCCATTATGCCCTGTATGTCAGCCTGCGTTATTCTTACGTCAATATTATTTTGTGCAAGCGCTTCATTCCACGAATCGGCAACGCCCTTTGAGCTGTCCCAGAGCGTTCCGTCAACATCAAATATGATACCGTCTGCGTTCATTTTTCTTATTCCTTTCGGCTTTCTTTTTCCATAAATTATTATATAGTATAAACCCGAAGCTGTCAATATCAATATGCGGTGCTGCCGTTGTATTTCAACGTGCAAATAAGCCGTGAACGTTTTGATGTGAATTAAACACCAATAAAATATATGTTGTATTTATGCAGATTGACGAAAAAGAATTTTATGGCTTGATGCTAAAAGAGGAACCGCCATTCATATCCCGTCGGTGCTAAACGC
>OIYP01000548.1_pt1 | contig 23930 bp, 25 predicted proteins | sample 1588261 | NCBI WGS metagenome assembly OIYP01 (sample SAMN03283293) | human gut metagenome | biome: human-associated habitat; material: feces | host: Homo sapiens | place: Peru | collected 2012
ACTCTTAACATCTACCAAATATTGGTAGATGTTATAAACAATTTATATATTTAACGCAACAGTTAATTAACCCTAAAGTAAGCCCCTTAAAACACCCCAAAAAGCTTTCGCGCCTCATCCAATAGGCAATAGGGGCTAACAATAGAGCCTAAATGACCGTACTTTATACGCGTACTAAATTTCCAAAAACAAAACCCAAAAAACAAACTAGAGCCCCAAAAACAAACCACCAAAAATAAAGCTCAATCAAAGACAATTTTAAGCAAAAGCTTTTTTAGCTCGCACGGCGCAAGCTCCTTTTAAACTTAAAAAAACTCGGACCAAAACTCCAAAATGGTGCGTTTTTAGGAAACCGCACTTAATTTGTGCACAGAAATTACACAAAAACCTATTTTAGGGCTCTTTAGGTGAACGTCTTTGCGCCTGTGCTTGGCAAAATTTACTTAAGAACTAAAATCTGTGTATTAATGAACGCGCGCACACGTAGGCTAATAAAATTTCCTTTCGTAGCATAAAATTCTAAAGGTGGCACGCAAATTGCTCCATGGTAAGAAACTAAAAAAAATCTTCCTACTTATCAATGGAGACACATATATGGTGAAACTTAGTAAACTTGCCATCGCAGCTTTGCTTTCTACAGTGCTTGGTAGCCAAGCTTATGCCGCTGATGACACCGTTAAAATCGGCGTGTTACATTCTCTTTCTGGAACCATGGCTATTTCAGAAACCTCTCTTAAAGATACTCTCCTGATGCTCGTTGAAGAACAGAACAAAAAGGGCGGGGTTTTAGGGAAAAAAATCGAAGCTGTGGTAGTCGATCCGGCTTCTAATTGGCCTTTGTTCGCAGAAAAAGCCCGTGAGTTAATTCAAAAGGACAAAGTCGCTGCCATCTTTGGTTGTTGGACTTCTGTTTCTCGTAAGTCAGTGCTTCCAGTAGTAGAAGAACTCGATGGGATTTTATTCTACCCAGTACAGTATGAAGGTGAAGAATCATCTAAAAACGTATTCTACACTGGGGCAGCTCCTAACCAGCAGGCCATCCCAGCTGTTGATTATTTGTTAAAGCAGGGCGTTAAGCGTTGGGCTTTAGTTGGGACTGACTACGTATATCCACGTACTGCTAACAAGGTACTTGAAGCTTACCTTAAATCTAAGGGCTTTACCGACAAAGACATAATGATTAGCTACACTCCATTTGGTCATTCAGATTGGCAGTCAATCGTTGCTGACATTAAAAAGTTTGGTGGCGCTGGCGAAAAGACCGCGGTGATCTCTACCATTAACGGGGACGCTAACGTACCTTTCTACAAGGAACTAGCAAACCAGGGCGTTTCTGCGCGTGATATTCCTGTTATCGCGTTCTCTGTGGGGGAAGAAGAATTAGCCGGGATCGATACTAAACCTCTTGTTGGCCACTTAGCCGCTTGGAACTATTTTGAAAGCGTAGATAGCGACTTAAACGACGACTTCGTTGAAAAGTGGCACAAGTTTACTGGCAATGAAAAGCGCGTGACTAACGACCCAATGGAAGCAACCTATATCGGCTTTAACATGTGGGTACAGGCGGTGGAAAAAGCCGGGACTACCGATTACAACGCTGTTCAGGATGCTTTGATTGGGATTAGCGTACCAAACTTAAGCGGTGGGATTGCGACTATGATGCCAAATCACCACATCACTAAACCTGTGTTTATCGGCGAAATCCAGGACGACGGTCAGTTTGAAATTGTTGACTCAACCTCAGGGACCGTAGTTGGTGATGCTTGGTCTGATTACCTCCCAGGCTCACGTGATTTGATTTCCGATTGGAGAAAGCCAATGTCCTGCGGTAACTTCAACGTAACTACCGGCAAGTGTGGCGGCGCTTCTAAGTAATCTTTAACACATTTTTGTAAATCTAATTTTACAGTAAGTGGTAGCTAACCTCTTTCGCCAAGGGAGCCAGAATAGGTGTGACGGAAGAGGTTTTTTTAGCTGGGAACAAAAGCCTATGAAAATACCTAAATTGATTTATGCGGTGCTGTTTGTATTTTTGGGGAGTTTGATCCCACAAACGGTACAAGCTTTAACTCCCGATGAAGCTTTGGTAGTCCTTGGGGACAAAAAGAGTTCTTTTGAGGACAAGAAAGAAGCTTTTGGGGCGGTTGCAACTAGTTCTGTTAGTTGGTCTCAATTGCTTCTTGATGCAGCGACAGACGGTAATCTTTATTACAGCAAAAAAAGTGGCGCTTTGTTTGCGGAAGTAAACGGCACTTACTTTGAGGTTAAAAGCGGAACTGCTTTTAACGGTAAAAAGCGCGAATTAAAGCGAGTGGCTGTAAATAACAGCATCCGTGAAAGCTTAAATCTTTTAAGTGCTATGCGGACTTTGGCAGATAAATCTCTGCCGGAAGAAGAACGCATTGAAAGCGCTCGCGCCTTAGTCGGCCGCGTATCGCAGGAAGATGCAGCTAAGTTGCAACTTCTGCGTGACCTTTATATAAAGTCAGCGCCAGAGCTTTCAGAAATGATAGATTACGTCATCGCTTCAGCCGATTTAAACGATGCTGATCCAAAGATTAGAAATGGGGCGATGCACATTCTCTCTTCTTTTAGATCTCCTGTCATGATGCAAAAGCTTGGTGATATTGCTGTGACCGATAAAGACGTAGCTAACCGCGCCTTTGCAGAAAAGCAATTAAAAAGCTTAGAGTCCTCGCAAAGCATTTATAGCGGGATGGAAACTTTATACTTTGGGTTAAGCTTAGGTTCAGTCCTTGTGCTTGCCGCTATTGGTTTGACCATTACCTTTGGGGTAATGGGGGTTATCAATATGGCGCATGGCGAACTCATGATGATTGGGGCTTACACCGTGTATGTCATGCAGCAGGCGATGCCAAATCATCCAGGTTTAGCTTTAATCTTATCAATTCCAATGGCCTTTATCGTAAGTGGTCTAACTGGGATTATTATCGAACGCACAGTGATTCGCCATCTCTATGGGCGCCCGCTAGAAACCTTATTGGCAACTTTTGGGATAAGTTTACTGTTACAGCAATTAGTCCGCACCATCTTCTCGGCGCTAAACCGCAACGTGGTTATCCCTGATTTTATGAGTGGGGCGTACAAGATTAACGAATTCTTCTCTATTACCTATAACCGTTTATACATCATTATCTTCTGTTTTGGGGTGTTCTTTGCTTTACGTTGGATTTTGCAGCATTCAAGACTAGGGCTTGAAGTGCGTTCTGTTTCTCAAAACCGAGCCATGGCGCGCAACATGGGGGTGCGTTCAGGGCGCGTTAATGCCTTGACCTTTGGTTTAGGTTCAGGGATCGCCGGCTTAGCTGGGGTGGCGTTATCACAGCTCACTAACGTAGGGCCAAACTTGGGGCAAAACTACATTGTCGATTCATTCTTAGTCGTCGTCTTCGGTGGTAGCGGTAACATTTGGGGCACCATGTTAGCGGGGATGATTTTAGGGGTGGCCAACAAGGTCTTAGAACCAGTAGCTGGCGCGATGTTAGCGAAAATTTTGATTCTCGTTGGGGTGATTGTATTTATTCAGAAGCGTCCACGTGGGTTATTCCCAGTACGCGGCAGATCAGTGGAGGATTAGGCCATGATTGTAGCTTTATTTAAAAAAGACCGGCCTGGTTTTAGTGTCCTCGGCGCCGTTTGGATCTTTGTGTTCCTAATTTTGGCGGGGAATGTATTTTTTGAAGATGGCAGTTTGTTTTACGTAGGCTCAAATACGGTTACTCTTTTTGGTAAGTATTTGTGTTACGCCTTACTCGCCGTTTCCTTAGACCTTATTTGGGGTTACTTAGGTATTCTTTCTTTAGGCCACGCTGCGTTTTTCGGGTTAGGTGGCTATGTGATGGGGATGTACCTCATGCGCCAAATCGGGGACCGTGGGGTTTATGGTAATCCTGAATTACCGGACTTTATGGTGTTCCTTAACTGGACTGAGCTACCTTGGTATTGGCAAGGCGTGAACCACTTTTGGGTGGCGGCACTATTAATTGTCTTAGTGCCTGGGCTTTTAGCCTTTATATTTGGTTACTTTGCTTTTAGATCAAGAGTTGGGGGTGTTTACCTTTCTATTATTACCCAGTCATTAACCTTTGCTTTAGCATTGGCGTTCTTTAGAAACGAAACTGGCTTTGGGGGCAATAACGGTTTAACTGACTTTAAGGATATTTGGGGTTTTACCTTAGCATCTGACAACACTAGATTATGTCTTTTAGTGCTTTCAGCTGTGGTCTTAACTGCAGGTTATGCGCTTTGTCGCTACCTTATGAATTCACGTTTAGGCCGGGTGACCATGGCGATTCGTGATGCTGAAAGCCGGACTCGTTTTATGGGGTATCGTGTTGAACGCTTTAAGTTAGCAATCTTTACCGTAGCTGCGATGTTAGCCGGGGTTGCTGGGGCCCTTTATGTCCCACAGGTTGGGATTATCAACCCAGGTGAATTTAGCCCAATTAACTCCATTGAGCTCGTAATTTGGGTAGCTGTGGGTGGCCGTGCTTCACTTTACGGCGCGATTGTCGGGGCTATTTTAGTAAATTACGCGAAGACGGTCTTTACCGGGGTCTTCCCAGATGGTTGGCTCTACGCCTTAGGCTTAATCTTTGTGTTGGTAACCTTATTCTTACCAAAGGGCTTAATTGGCATTATGGCGATGCTTAAAGCTCAGCAAGAAAAGATGGCTGCCAAAAAAGCTGCCTTGGCTGCGGCAAGTGTTGAGTCAAAGTAGGAGGGCGTTATGAATAAAAAGAGTTTTGCGCAGTTTGCGGGTAAGTTTTTAAAGAAGCACGTTAGTCATCATGACGTAGCTCCGGATGATTCTCACGGGATGCTCTTATATCTTGAAGGCATTACTAAGAGCTTTGACGGGTTTAAAGCGATTAACGATTTAAACCTTTACATCGAAGAAGGTGAATTGCGATGCATCATTGGGCCTAATGGAGCTGGTAAGTCAACCATGATGGATATCATTACCGGTAAAACTAGACCTGACACCGGTTCTGCTTGGTTTGGGCAAAATATCAACTTACTCGAATTAGATGAACCGGCGATAGCCCAAGCTGGGATCGGGCGTAAGTTCCAAAAACCAACAGTTTTCGAAAACATGTCAGTTGATGAAAACCTTGAACTAGCGTTAGCAGGGCCTAAAACCGTATGGTCAACTTTACGCGGCAAACTAAGTGCCGAAGAACGCGATATGCGTGACAGCGTTTTAGAATTGGTCGGGCTAAAGGATTTACGAAGCCGTGATGGGTGCGTTTTATCGCACGGGCAAAAACAATGGTTGGAGCTCGGGATGCTTTTAATGCAAAAGCCACGACTCTTGTTAGTTGACGAACCGGTTACGGGGATGACGCGTCAGGAAATGGAAAAAACAGCAGAGTTGTTATTGTCCCTTGAAGGAACGCATACCGTAGTCGTCGTTGAACACGATATGGACTTTGTGCGTAGCATTGCGCGTCGCGTGACCGTTTTACACCAAGGTCACGTTCTCGCCGAAGGTTCCATGGATCAAGTGCAAGCAGATCCACGGGTAGTTGAGGTTTATTTGGGGACAGCAGCATGTTAGATATCAAAAATCTTAATCAGTTTTACGGTCAAAGTCATACCCTTTGGGATTTGTCACTCCATGTAAACAAAGGTGAATGCTTGTGTGTTATGGGGCGTAACGGGGTGGGTAAAACGACCTTAATGGATACCATTATGGGACAACATCCGTTAGCGTCTGGCTCCATTATTTTAGATGGTCAAGATATCACTAAGCTACCCGTGGAAGACCACGGAAGAGTAGGGATTGGTTACGTCCCGCAAGGGCGTCAGATTTTTCCACTTTTAACCGTAGAAGAAAACTTAAAGATCGGGCTCCCGGCGCGCCGTGATGGTTTAAAAACCATTCCCAAGCAGGTTTATGACATGTTTCCGGTGCTTTACGATATGAAGCATCGCCAAGGTGGGGACTTGTCAGGGGGGCAACAACAACAGCTTGCGATTGGTCGGGCCTTAGTAACCGACCCCAAGCTTATCATCTTTGATGAACCAACAGAAGGGATTCAGCCTAATATCGTGGCAGAAATTGCAAGCATCGTGCGCCGGCTCAATAAGGAAATTGGCTTAACAGTGCTCTTAGTCGAACAAAAGTTACCATTTGCCCGCAAGATGGGCGATAGGTTCTTTATTATCGACCGTGGTCATGGGGTAGCCGAAGGCTTAATGGTAGACCTTGATGAGAGCTTAATTAAAAAGTACCTCACGGTTTAAACGCCTTTGCTGTTTAAACTTTGAGGTTACTTTCTTAAAGTGAGTAAAACCCTACCAACTCACCAAAACTTAATTTAAGGCCTAAAAGTTGCAATAAGATTGTGACTTTTAGGCCTTTTTGTTGGTGCGCCAAAGTGATAAGAAGCTATAAGTAGCCACGTTTAGTTGGAGTTTTATGAAAGGAACATGGGAAGCCCGTATTAATTTGGGGTGTAATGAGAAAAATGGGTGCACTGCACTCACCAAAAATGAGCACGAAGGCCCTTTGGTGGTGCAAAAGGCCTTTTATCCAGAAGAAGTAGCGCACATCTATTTATTGCATCCGCCTGGGGGGATAGCCGGCTGCGATCGTTTAGAAACCAAGGTTTCATTAGGTCCGCGGAGCCATGTGTTATTGACCACACCAGGTTCAACTAAGTTTTATCGTACGGAAGGTGACTTAACGTCTCTCGTTAAGCAAACCTATGCGATTGCTAGTGACGCGAGTCTTGAGATTTTGCCTCAAGCAAATATCTACTTTAAAGGTACGCACACGAAGGTTGCTACTGATATCCATGTCGCCCCTAAAGGACGGTTCTTTTTTCGGGATGTCGCAATTTGTGGGAGTCCGGCGCACGGCGCTGACTTTTTAGGGAGCGCGTTTTTAAATACGATTAGCGTTTGGCGGGACGCGCCATTAGCGCCCTTAGATCATGGGGTTTGGGTTGATAAGCCTAGCCAAGAGACGCTCCAATTACGCGAAGTATCACGCGTTGATGGAAACCGCGACCTTTTAGCATTGGCCGGTCTTAATGGGTGCCAATGCATCGGTACGGTTTTAGCAGTTCCGGCGACTCCTCAAGATTTGGAGCTCGCGCGCATGGCGCTTGCGGATTATAAAGGGCGAGGGGGCGCTACTTTGTTAGGCGATCTATTAGTGATTAGATTATTAGATGTGGCCAATGAACCTTTAGAGCACATGATTACTTGCTTATGGCTTAAATTACGGCCGAGCCTTTTAGGGCGAAAACCGGTAATTCCTCGCGTGTGGGCTACTTAATTTTGCGCCGTGAAATCAGGTCACGCTTAAGGGCGCGCGTGGGCCTTTATCCCATTGTGGCATGACTTTAGCATATTGTAGTTTATAAATAAGTTTTTACAGGAGCTTGAAAATGAATCTTACCCCAAGGGAACAAGACAAATTATTACTTTTTACGGCCGCTTTGGTGGCAGAGCGTCGTAAAGCGCGAGGCTTAAAATTAAATTACCCTGAAGCTGTAGCTTTGATTTCAGCAGCTATTATGGAAGGGGCCCGGGACGGACAAAGTGTAAGTGCGCTCATGGAAGCGGGACGCCATGTGTTAGCCCGTGAAGATGTAATGGATGGCATTCCTGAGATGGTCACTGAAGTTCAGGTGGAAGCGACTTTTCCGGATGGCACCAAATTGGTGACCGTCCATAATCCGATTATTTAAGGTGGAGGCTAGCTGATGATTCCTGGTGAATTTTTAATTGATGATGGCGAGATCGAATTTAACAGTGGTCTTAGAAGCATTTCGGTGGCGGTGACTAATACTGGGGATCGTCCGATCCAAGTTGGTTCACATTACCATTTTTATGAAGTTAACCCGGCCTTAAGTTTTGATCGGGTGGCGACTTTAGGCATGCACTTAGATATTACTCCAAGTACAGCGGTACGTTTTGAACCTGGTTTAACGCGCACGGTAACTTTAGTGCCGTTTCAAGGTGAACGTCGCATCTATGGTTTTAGACAAGAGGTTATGGGGAAGCTTAAGGTTGAAGGGGCGCATTTAGTCCAAAATTCAACTGATAAATAGTGGCTATAACTCGATGCATAGCGAAAGCGCCAAAGCGCTAAATAAGTAAAAAACGCGCGAATTATAGATAGCTAAAAACAACAAACCTAGGCACAAGAACTTAGGTCTTAACAAATTCCCCCTAAGCCTAATGTTTTAGGCGTTTAGACTACCATTAAGGTAATAAGAATGAGCAAGATTGATAAAAAAGCATACGCGGACATGTTTGGTCCTACCACAGGGGACCGGGTGCGTTTAGGTGATACAGAGCTTATCATTGAAGTTGAAAAGGATTTAACCCACCGTGGCAGTGAAGTAAAGTTTGGGGGCGGTAAAGTTATTAGAGATGGCCAAGGTCAGTCCCAACTATCATGTGCGGATACCGTAGATACAGTCATTACCAATGCCCTAATTGTCGATTATAGTGGCATCTATAAAGCAGATATCGGGCTTAAAGACGGAAGAATTCAAGCTATTGGTAGCGCAGGGAACCCTGATGTACAAGACGGGATTACGTTTGCTATTGGGCCGGGGACGGAGGTTATTGCCGGAGAAGGCTTAATTGTTACGGCCGGTGGGATCGATAGTCACGTCCATTTTATCTGTCCGCAGCAAGGGGAAGAGGCTTTGTCTTCTGGGGTTACCACCTTAATTGGGGGCGGGACCGGGCCTGCAACCGGAACTAATGCCACCACTTGTACTCCAGGCATTTGGAATATGGAAAAAATGCTTGAAGCTGCCGATAGCTTACCTGTAAATGTTGGTTATTTAGGTAAGGGTAATGCTTCGTTACCGCTCGCGTTAGAAGAGCAGGTTCAAGCGGGCGCTATGGGGCTTAAATTGCATGAAGACTGGGGAAGCACGCCGGCGGCCATTGATTGTTGCTTGGCAGTTGCCGATAAATACGACGTGCAGGTTGCCATTCACACCGATACATTAAATGAAGCGGGTTTTGTGGAAGACACTATCAAAGCTTTTAAAGGGCGTACGATTCATACTTACCATACCGAAGGCGCCGGCGGGGGACATGCACCAGACATTATTAAAGCTTGTGGTATGGCGAACGTGCTTCCAAGTTCAACGAACCCAACTAGACCTTATACCGTAAACACTATTGATGAACATTTGGATATGTTGATGGTTTGTCACCACCTCGATCCTGCGGTACCTGAAGATATTGCTTTTGCAGAATCACGCATTCGCCGTGAAACTATCGCCGCCGAAGATATTTTGCATGACCTTGGGGCCCTTTCTATGCTGTCTTCAGATTCGCAAGCGATGGGGCGAGTAGGCGAAGTTATTACTCGTACTTGGCAGACCGCGCATAAGATGAAAGTGCAACGAGGTCCGTTGCCACAAGATAATGCCTGTCATGATAATTTTAGAGTTAAGCGTTATATCGCCAAATACACGATAAACCCAGCCATCGCTCATGGGTGTAGCCAAATTATAGGTTCGGTTGAAGTGGGCAAATTTGCGGATCTCGTCTTATGGAAACCAGCATTTTTTGGGGTGAAACCTGAAATCGTAATTAAAGGTGGCTTGATTGCAGCGTCTATGATGGGCGATATCAACGCTTCTATTCCAACTCCTCAGCCAGTCCGTTTTAGACCAATGTTTGGGGGCTTAGGACTTGCGCAAGCACGGACGAGAATTACTTTTGTGAGCAAAGCGGCTTTTGATAACGGGATTGCCTTAAAACTTGGTTTAAAGAGTGTGGTTTATCCAGTACATGGGGTACGTGGTTTAACGAAGCGCGATATGGAGCTTAACGATTACTTACCAGTGATTGAAGTGGATCCGGAAACTTATGTCGTTAAAGCCGATGGAGTGGAACTACATTGTGAACCTGCAACTGAGTTACCATTAGCGCAAAAGTATTATTTGTTCTAAAGCTAGAACAGGAACTAGAACTAGAACTAGAACACAAAATGTTTAAGTGCTTACCTTAGGTGTTGTTTTTAAGGGATTGCTTTTTTAGGTTTTTTAGGCGCTTTTTTTTAACGAAGCTTTTTAAGGCTAGTTTTTAACACTAGTTTTTTAGATGTCTATTGGGGATTTGATATTTGAGGCCGAAGCTCTAGCAAGTCCACAAAAGCCTCAAAAGTGGACAATATCAAAAGTAACAGGCAGCGAAATTTGCAACCGAAAACCAAAGCCTAAGGTAGGTCTTAAAGGACTCAACTATTTATTACAAGAGGAATTATTCATGGGAGCTTTTAGTCGCATTGTTGGAGCTCAAAACCAAATAGCCGCGAACCATAAATTCACGCCGGCTGAAACAGTAAGTTTAGATATCGAAGAACGTCGTTCAAGCCGTTTGATCACCAAAACATTAGCCGGCACTCAGTGCGTTATTATTTTACCACGAGGGCTGACGCTACGCGGTGGAACTGTGCTTGCCAATGATGAAGGCCAGCAATTGTTAGTGTTAGCCGCACCCGAACAAGTTTCAACAATCACTAGCACGCAAGATTTAGGTTTGACACGTTTAGCTTATCACCTCGGAAATCGCCACGTGCCTCTTGAAATTACCCCAAGTTATTTGCGGTACCAACATGATCACGTGTTAGATGAAATGGTTAAAGGTTTAGGGGGCACTGTTACCTTAGAACAAGCTCCATTTGAGCCGGAAGATGGAGCTTATAGTCACCATCATTAACCGTTAAAAACGTCACCTCTAAAACGATGTAAGTTCCGTAGGCTCTGGGTTAACACCATGTGGTTTTGGGTCTAAACCATAAAGGAAAAAGAATGCTGTCATTTGCTTTATTGTCATTGATGTCTCCCCTGTTACCCACAGGCGGTTTTACTTGGTCTCAAGGCTTAGAAAAAGCGGTTGAAGACAATTTAGTGACTAATGAACACACTCTAGAAACTTGGGTTAAAGACTCGGTGGAGCGAGGGTTGGTTTTTACAGAATTACCTTTGTTAATTAGATTCTATAACGCGGCTACGCGTTTACTTGAGGCGGGAGGTGATGACCAAACCTTAGAAGAACCATCGCAAGAACTAGTGGAGCCTGCGCTATTAGACCAAATGGCACCTACCGCGCAATTTTGGTCCTTGATGCAGTTGTCGCTTGCCGTGCGGCCAACTTTAGAATTAAGGCTTGAAGAGCGAGAAAAAGGGCGGGCGTTATTAGGTATTTTGCCGTCATTAGGCGTAAAGGTTCCTATGTTTTTAACGACTGATAAGAGCGCTGGGTATTTAGCAGTTTTAGGGGTAGCAGCGGTTGTGATGCAGCTTAAGCTAGACGATTTATTGCGTGCATTTGTTTTTACTTATACCGAAAGTGCGGTCATGGCAGGGGCTAAGACAGTACCTTTAGGCCAAAATGCAGCTTGGCGGATTATTAGAAACATTACCGCGGAGGCTGATAATTACCCAATTCAAGCGCAAGCTGTGTCAGATGAAGAAATTGGGGCTGGGTTGGTTGGTTTTGCGATTGAAAGTGCGCGACACGAAACCATGTATTCGCGTATTTACCGCAATTAAAACTTTAAGTTCTAAGTTAAAACCAAGCGACAAGTTTGCTTAGGTCAAAGCTTGCTCTTACGAACCAACTCGAAAAGCTCTAGCTCACGCAAGCAAATGCAGACTAATGTAAATTTATGCGAAAAGATCTCACGTAAGCTAATGCGAACAGAGCTCGCGTAAACGAATACGAAAAAATTAAATTACATAATAGAGGATAAAACATGAAAGGAAATCCACTTAGAATCGGGGTGGGCGGGCCGGTTGGGTCCGGCAAAACAGCGCTTGTTGAAAAGTTGTGTAAAGCTATGCGTGAGCGTTGGAGTATTGCGGTAGTAACTAACGATATCTATACCAAAGAAGACCAACGTATCCTAACTGAAGCAGGTGCTTTAGAGGCTGAACGCATTATTGGGGTGGAAACAGGTGGTTGCCCACATACTGCTATTCGTGAAGACGCTTCGATGAATTTAGCGGCAATTGCGGATTTAACAGAAAAGTTTGCTGATCTCGACCTCATTTTCATTGAAAGCGGGGGCGATAACCTAAGTGCGACTTTTAGTCCTGAACTAGCCGATATTACCATCTATGTTATTGATGTGGCGGAAGGGGAAAAAATACCACGTAAAGGTGGCCCTGGGATTACCCGTTCCACCTTCTTTGTAATTAATAAAACCGACTTAGCCCCTTATGTTGGAGCTAGATTAGAAGTAATGGAAACCGATACCAAAAAGATGAGACCGGACAAACCTTGGACTTTTACTAATCTACAAAAGGGTGAGGGTTTAGATAAAGTTATCGCCTTTATCGAAACTTACCTCAAGTTAGAAGCCTAAACTTAAGACATATACAAAACAAGTTCAAAGATAGAAGTTCAAAAGTAGAAGTTTACAATAGAATGTACTAGATTTTTGATCCCTTAGGTAATCAAAATGGAAGTATGCTCTGAAGCTAACAGACAAAGACAGAATTAAGATTGCAAAACTTATAATTTCAAAGGGAGCTGGGGTTGCAAGCAATTTAATGTTAGTTATACTACGCTAGAGTTTTGGTCCGAAAGTATCAAAGTAACCTAAAGGTCCTAAAACACTTAAGCACTAATACTAAGTATAAAGCTGAGTTCATCGAAAAAGTGGTTTTGGAATATGTAAATTCTAACGATTGCTTTTTAGATGTTGCCTCGAGAAATGGTATCAAATCAGCATTTTTACTCTCTTCTTGGTATCATGTTTACAAAGAACAAGGTCTAGAAGGATTAAGGAAGATGGCTAACAAACCACGTAAAAGCAAAACTGCCAAGCAAACTTAAGAAACTCAAGAAACTCAAGAAACTCAAGAAACTCAAGGCTTTGCCCCAATCGTTAAGGCTATAGATTAAGCAGATCTTGAAAAAAATGAGAGCTTTACTTGAAGGCGCTTGGGACCTTTCTCTTGACGACATTAAGTTTTTAATGCATCAAGTTTTAACGTATATGTGTAAGGATGCCATGACAAAAAATGGGAGGCCTTAGCTCCGGAGCAACTAAAAAAGCAATAAGACGCTTTAAAGCAGAAATTGTCGAAAAGTTAAAGCTTTATTTACCAAAATAATGTTACGTGAATGTTTACAGATAAGTCGTGGTTCGTGCATATCCCAAAACACCAAAGCTGACGAAAAATTCTTTGCAGTTAAACATAAGGAACTGACGACCAAAATAGAAACTGTTTAGGTCAAAAGCGGAGAAATTTATGAAGTACGACGTATTCAGGCCGAACTTGCCAAAGATAATGAAAATTGTAGCCAAACTTTAGTTCACAAGGTCATGTGACCCCTTAATATACAAGGCGCAAACCCCAAGGTAAAGCGAAAATATAATTCCTATAAAGGTGAGGTTGGAGAGATTGCGCCTAATGTGTTAAATCAAGACTTTACTCCTGAGGTGCCGTTTTCTAGATTTGCAACAGATGTTAGTGAATTCTATATTAGTGCAGGAAAGTTATACTTGTCAGCAATAATAGACATGGCCACGTATGAAGTGGTTGCATTCGATGTGTCCACTAACACTGAGTTTTGCCAAATTACAAGAATGCTTGCAAAATTTGAGGACGTGATAAACAAATATAACGTCCAAGGTGCCATTGCTCATAGCGATCAAGGGTGGCAATACCAATACAATAAGTATTGAGTAGCTAAAGGATCATAATCTTGTTTAAAGCATGTCACGCAAGGGCTGTACTCATGACAATATTATGATTGAAATCTTCTTTGGGCGCCTAAAACAGGAGATGTTTTATGGGGAAAAACGTTCCTTTAAATCCCTATCAGAACGCAAAGAGAAAATTGAGGATTATATAATCTGGTACAATCAGAAGAGAATATCAAACAATTTAAATAACATGTCACCAGTAAATTATAGAAATTCACTGATAGAAGCATTATCATCAAGTTAAGGAAAGAGTGATCCAAAAAATGGGCTACTTTAAAGTAGCCCCAAAAAGAGATGAAACTTAAATGAAGATTTAAATGAACTTAAAAAGCTATACTACTTTTTAATCATCCTTCTTTTCGCTTGGAAAGCCATCGTCGATTCTAAATTGTACATCTACAGAATCAGAGAACTTTAGCTGTTCCGGTTCGTAAATGGCTTCGTCTTGAGCAGCCTCATCGACAGCATTAAGCGCCATACCTTTAAGGAGCACTGGACGCGCCCCATCCATGTCGTTATTGCCATAAGAAATAGCATTGATGCCATGAAGCTTAACTTTAAAGCCGTCAGCTAAAGCCCCTGCTTTTTCCGTGGCATCTAAAACTGCCAATTCACGCACCTTTTTGCGTACCGCAGACTTATCGCGTAGATCGTAATTTAAAGATTCAACCCCGTTAAAGCCCGAATCCATCGCCAAATCGATTACTTTTGGGATCAAGGTAAAATCGTCAATATTCACATTTACCACGCGACGAGCGGTGTAACCCTGCAAAATACGTTTACCTTCAGTGTAGTGATATTGCGGATAAAGAGAGATATTCTCAGCTTTAACCTGATCTTTTTTGATCTCAAGCTTCTTAATACCATCATACAAAGAAGCAACTGGCTTTTCGACGCCAGCTCGAGCAACTGCAGGAATCGGGTCAGTCTTTTCGACGGTTAAGCGTACAACCGCAGTATCCGGTTGAACTGCCATCTGCCCCGTACCGGTTACAGAAAGTGAACCGATAGCCGCAAGCGAACTTGCAGGAGCAACGGTTGCAGCCATGCCCGCAGCGGCAATAACAAGAGAAGCTACAGATTTTTTTGACGGAAATAATTTCATAAACTTTTCCTTTAATAAATGTGGTTTTTAAGGCAGGCAAATCGAAGTGCTAATCATACAACTTAGTAACGCAACCTTGCCTCGTGACTTAGTCACAAGTTCTAGTCATGCGACCTAGTCATATAAAAGTAAAGTTCCTTAGAGGCCATAAACCAACTAAGAAAGCTGTACCAAGTAAGCTTTACTTCGATTTCTGGTGCATCCGGTCCGTCCGGAATCACCATACAGCTTTGAGTGTTCCTAGTCCTAATAGTTCAATTTTAATTGCTGCTCTTAAAAAGAACGGTTTTCTAGGGGCTCTAATTATTACATAGGGATATGAAGGTATATTTTCAAGGGCGCGAATGCTAAGTTCTTGTTTTTGTGAAGGATTTCACTAAGGTTTTGATGCTCTCACACTTTAAATCCGCCTTAAAATCACCTTAAAATCACCTTAAACTCCCCTTAAAACACACTTAAAAGCGGCACTCTTCAGTTCTGGAAACCTTCAACTTTTGCCGGCTTTTAATGCCTTTTGTTGTTTTTTGCTGTTTTTTTTGATTATTGGGTGCTTTGAGGTAATTTTCAGAGCTTGCTACCTTAAAAAATTTAGTGTCTTTTTTTTTAAACACGCCCCTAGGTCTCATGGTAAGTATTTACTTAGGCTGGTTTGTTTTAGCTTTTGCTTACTTGGCTTTTGCTTGCTTAACTTTAGCTTATAGGGTTTGGGTTTACGCTTGGGATTTGGGCTTTGATTTAAGTTTGGCAGTGCTTTAAGTTTAGCAACGGTCTTTAGTTTATATGACCTCAAAGTATAGCGTTTTACTAGTTTTTGAAGTTAAAGAGCGCAAAATCAAGACCTAAAACCTAAGATTAACCATCCTGAATGATAATTTTTTCAGTTACAAGGCGCAATTCATCGCGCCTGATCACAAAAAATGCTAAAATAGCTCTCAATTTTATTAAAAAAATCTGCCCGTCAGATTTAACGTCTATAGTTTATTAATGTTTATTCATCAAGGCCGAAGCTGATTTATTTAACCAATCTAGATTTCTAGCAATAGCCTAGCGCCCTAGCCTTAGTTAGTAAAATTCTCCTTCCCCTTAAAACAGGCTGTGACCCCGCCATGTATTACATTCTTTTATTTTTAAGTGCGTCCATCGTAAACAACTTCGTGCTGGTGCGCTTTTTAGGTATTTGCCCATTTATCGGCGTCTCCAAACAACTTAGTAGCGCCGTCGGGATGGGTCTTGCCACCACGTTCGTTTTAGTTTTAACTTCCGCGCTTTGTTTTGTGGCGGATCATTTACTCTTAGTCCCTTTTGGCTTAGAAAACCTGCGCCTCCTCACTTTTATTGTGCTGATTGCGGCTGTAGTGCAGTTTACTGAAATCATGGTGCGTTTTATTAGTCCTGAAATCTTTAAACTCTTAGGGATCTTCTTACCCCTAATTACAACGAACTGTATCGTGCTTGGTTTAGCCCTATTAAACGTTTCTAGACAACATACCTTCTTAGAATCAGTGGTCTTTAGCTTTGGGGCTGGTATGGGCTTTTTATTGGTGCTTACTATTTTTGCGGCCATGCGTGAACGCTTAAATCGCTCTGATGTACCTGCGCCATTTAAAGGTAATGCCATTGCTTTAATCACTGCGGGGTTACTGTCTATGACTTTACTTGGATTTACTAACTTAATTAACCAATAGGAATAGGCTAAGGCTAGCTACAAAGAAGGCTTAAACTAAAAGAGTTAGCTCTAAGCTTGCTTGAAGCGGGTTTAAGAAGGCTTTAAACTCAATTAGTTAAAAACCATTTACTAAGTTAAATGTTTGCTAGGTACTAAGTTAAATATTTAACAAGCCATGAGTTTAATATTTACCAAGTTAAGCAAGGCTACTAAGTTTTAGGTTTTAAACTTACTTTATGCCAAAGCCTGCGCGAAGTAAAAGCCTACTAAAGGCATAACATGCCTTAGGGCCACCAAAAGGCAAAGTAGCTCGTTTAAGGAACAATACTAAATTTATAAAGCAACGTTTATAAAACAACTAACCGCTAATTACTCCAAAAGAGATAAAAAATGCTGTCTACATTTATCATAATTTCAGTCTTTACCTTTTCGGTGTTTATTTTAGGTGCCGTTCTTACATATATCGCCCACCGCTTTAAGGTAGAACCAAAAGATCCTATGCAGCACCTTGTTGAAGCCTGCTTACCTCAGGTTCAATGTGGTCAATGCGGTTATGTCGGCTGCGCTGAATACGCCAATGCCATCTTGCTTGAAGGAGCGCCGATTAACCTGTGCCCACCAGGCGGTGATAAAACCGTAAGAGCAATTGCTGAAGTTTTGCATATGCCAATTCCAAAGAAGGATGATGGTGCAAGTCTTGACGAAGAGGAACAGACCGCCTTTATCGATGCCTCTTTATGTATCGGGTGCGGTAAGTGCGCCAAAGCTTGTCCTTTTGATGCTATTTCCGGAAAACTTAAGGAACCATACCTGGTCCATGAAGAATTTTGTACCGCATGTCGTAAGTGTTTAGAAACTTGCCCTAAAAATTGCATCACTATGCAAAAAGTCACTGAAACCATCGATAACTGGAATGGTAAAGTCGCTGAAGGCCCTAGCCTTTTTAATGTGGAGGAAACCAACGGTCATGATGCCGTTGCTACATTGATGGACGACTTTGACTCTGACGCATCAAGTATAAAAGCAACTACTAACCCAAAACCTGTAGCTACCGCTCCAAACGCTAACGCCCAAGAAAAGACTAAAGCTTCCCCAAGCGACGTAGCTCCCAAGGCTCCACAAGCCAACGCAGCACAAGAGGCAGATAACAAGTGAGTATTCTTGATAAAATCAAAAACGGCGAGTTAAGCTCCTTTAAAGGCGGTATTACTCCCGATGAACATAAGGACCTGACCTCAAACCTTCATACCCAAAGCTTACCGCAACCAAGCGAGCTTGTGATCCCGCTCCGCCAACATAGCGGTAGCGCCGCCGAGGTTTTAGTAAAACCTGGGGACCATGTATTAGTAGGCACCGCTTTAACTAAACCCGAATCTAAAATGCAGGTTCCGGTGCATGCTCCATTAGCCGGCACTATTACCGCCCTTGAAATGCGCCCAGCGCCACACGCTAGTGGTCGCAATGAACCATGCTTAATCTTAAAAGTTGACGCTGAGCAACCACAAGAAAGCGCAAGTAACCCAAGTTTTCCGGAATACACCAAAGAAGATCCAACGGTGTTACTTAAACACATTAAAGACATGGGGATCGCAGGTCTTGGGGGCGCGGGTTTTCCGACTGACGTTAAGCTAAGTAGTAACGTAGGGAGCGATCATCCTAAGTGCCAGGTTTTAATTATCAACGGGGCCGAATGTGAACCATACATCACCTGTGATGACCGCATTATGCAAGAACAACCCACCCAAATTATCAAGGGTGCGGCCATTCTTAAACATATCTTAAAACCGGATTACACCGTTTTTGCGATTGAAGACAATAAGCCTCAAGCTATTAAAGCGATAAGTGAAGCGATTAAAGCAGAAGGCTTAACAGACGCTCGCGTCACCGTTTTACCGGTTAAATACCCATCAGGCGCGGCCCGTAACTTAATTAAACTCATTACCGGCATTGAAGTCCCATATACGGCCCGTTCTGCCGATTACGGCTTTATCGTCCAAAACGTAAGCACCGTGAAGGCGGTTTTTGATGCGGTGGTTTGTGGGATTCCATTAACTGAACGCTTAATTACCGTAACTGGTAACGCGATAGCGCGACCAGGTAACTACTTTGTTAAAACCGGCACCTCAGTAAGCTTCATCTTGCACCAAGTCGGCTACCAAAAGCCAACTGTGCCGCGCATTATTTTAGGCGGGCCGATGATGGGCTTTACTATCCATACGTCTCAAGTACCTGTAATTAAAACTACTAGCTGTATTATTGCCCCGGGAAATGGCGAACTCGTCCGCACCGTACCACAGGTACAATGTATCCGCTGTGGTCGCTGTGCTCACGCCTGCCCATCGCGCTTAGTTCCATATGAACTCTACAGTAGCTGCGTCACCGGCAACATGAAAGAAGCCCTTAAAAATGGCCTTAAGAGTTGCATCGAATGCGGTTGTTGTTCGTTCGTGTGTCCAAGCGCCGTGCGTTTAACTGAAGAATTTAGAGTCGCCAAAGCAACCTTGCGCACGGAAAAAGCTCAAGAACGTAAACTTAAGGTGTGTCGCGAACGCTACCAAGCTAAACAAATTAGACTACAAGAAGAAGAAAAGTTACGCGCTGAGCGCCGCGCTCAGGCGTTAGCTAAGGCTAAAGCTATGCAAGAAGCCAAAGCAAAAGCCCAGGCGCAAGCTAAGGCTCAAGCGCAAGCAGCACAAGTAGCCCCAACAAAAGCCAATGAAAATATTACCAAAGTTGAAGCGGTCGCACCTACTAAGGCACCAAGCGTAAACCGGGTAGCGCCTAGCCAGGATACGCCTAAAGCACCAAGCCAGGAAGCACCTAAAGTGCCAAATCAAGAAGCGCCAAACGCCCCAACCTCAGTTGCTCAAACTATGGTTAAGCCTAATCCCGTAAAAGAGGATAAGAACTAAAAATGAATCAAAGTCTTATTGCTGAAAACTCTCCCCATGGACACGCTGTAGCTACTACCGGTCGCTTGATGACGGCCATTATGCTCGCGATGTTACCGGCGCTTGGCGCTCATATTTGGTACTATGGTTTTGGGATTGTCGTGACCATGGGCTTAACTTTTTTGAGCTGCTCACTTACCGAAATGCTCATGTTAAAGCTAAGAGGTCGCGGGATACATGCTCTATGGCGTGACCGTTCTGCTTGGGTGACAGCGATGATCTTAGGTTTTGCGCTCCCGCCACTACTTCCATGGTACCTATCAGTCATCGGTTCTATCTTTGCGATTGCCGTCGTTAAGCATGCGTTTGGGGGGCTCGGGCAAAATATTTTTAACCCCGCCATGGCCGGCTTTGTGTTCTTATTAGCAAGTTGTCCGCTGCCCATGACCACTTACGTTCAGGCCACCCCTAATGCCGTAAGTGCGGTAACTTTACCGCGTGCCGCCGCCGTCATCTTTAACGTTAAGGCCGATGAAGCTCTAAGCGCTATTCAAAACGCCCAACAGGAAGCATTTCATGATGGAGTCACCGGGGCCACCTTCTTGGTAAATTCTCGCCATGAACAAGCAACCAACTACGTCGCCATTTATACTGCGACGCATATGGGTTCTTTAGGCATTGCCGAATTCCAAGCGAAGTTTTACTGCGCCCTTATGTTCCTTTTAGGTGGGGTCTTCTTAATGTGGCGCCGTATTATCGATTGGCGAATTCCCGTAAGCTTCCTTGGGGTAACTTTAGTGGGAGCAACCATATTTTGGTTATGCGCCCCTGAAAAGTACATCCCGCCGTTTTGGCATCTATCTTTTGGGGCTACCATCTTCTGCGCCTTCTTTATTTTAACCGACCCTGTCACAGCTGTTTCTAAACCACGTGGGGCTCTTATTTATGGAGCTACGGCTGGACTTTTATTTATTATTATTCGTAACTGTGGTGGCTATCCTGACGCAGCGGCATTTTGTACTCTAACCGCTAATGCGCTCGCTCCACTTATCACTATTTTAACTGTACGCCGTCCATTTGGTTACGGCAGTGCCCCGGAGGACATTACAAAGTAAATGACTCAAGGTAGCAACACTAAACCCACTCCAAATATGCGGGAAATTATTAAAAACGGCCTGATCTTAGGTTGCACTGCTTGCATCTCTTTAGGACTCGTTTTTACCGTTGGCCACTTTACCGTGGCTAAGATTAAAGCCGATAAAATCCGCCAAGAAAATGCGCGCTACGCTAAGTTATTGCCAGCTGGGAGTTTTAATAACGCGCTAGGACAAGATTGTCGCTTTTTAACCTTAAGTGATGGCCGTAAAGTGAGAATCTTAACCGCCCGTAAAGACGATAAGGTTACAGGTTATATCGCTTCATATGAAATTAGCGGTGGCTACGCCGTTCCTTTTAGTATGACTGCCGGCATTACCGTGCCAGAGTTTTCCATTTATTACGTCGATATCGATGTTTTTAACGAAACTCCAGGTCTTGGCGATAAGGTTTTACGCTCTAAAAGCTCATTCTTAGATAGCTTTAACGGCGCCAATTCCAAGAACCGCACGTGGGAAGTAAAGAAATACGGCGGTGATTTTGATTACTTTACCGGGGCTACTGTGACCCCACGGGCGGTGGTCCGTTCCACCGGGACGGTGCTTTCCGCTTTAAATGAACGCGGCGTCGCGGGCATTGAAGCCTTACCGCTTTGCGCTAGCAATAATAAAACTAAGAGTCAAGCTAAGAGCGAAACTAGTACCGCCTCTAACGCAAGAACTTCTAACCACGAGGAATAACCGCCATGAGTGAAATCGTTGAAATTTTTAAAGACGGGCTCTGGCATAAGAACCCAGGTTTAGTTCAGCTTTTAGGGTTATGTCCCCTTTTGGCCGTCTCATCATCTATAACTAACGCCCTAGGCTTAGGGTTGGCCACTATTTTTGTGCTGACCTTAAGTAACATGGCCATTTCCTGCATTCGCCGTATCGTAAAACCCGATGTACGTATCATTATCTACGTTATTGTGATTGCGAGCCTCGTTACCTGCGTTCAGCTCGTAATGGAAGCTTTTACCCCTGATTTGTATGCCAAACTAGGGCTCTATGTAGGACTTATCGTCACTAACTGCATCATCATTGCTCGAGCTGAAGTGTTTGCTGCTAAGAACTCGCCAATTTTAGCTGCAGCTGACGGCTTAGCTAATGGGCTTGGTTTTACTTTAGTCCTCTTAGCTGTGGGGGCTTTTCGTGAAATTTTAGGGCACGGAACCGTATTTTCAGGCTTAGGTGAACTTATGGGGCTTCCTGGGGAAGCTTTTACCTTACAGGTATTACCGCAAGATAGTGGCCTCTTGCTTGCGATCTTACCGCCTGGTGCCTTCATCACCTTAGGCTTACTCTTAGCTTTAAAAAACGCCGTTGATACCAGAAGAAACAACGTTAAGTCTCGCGTGCGTCATAATGAAACTACTGACGTTGAATTACACTGTGGTACTATAAATGACGAATCTAAGGCTTAAAGACATTTAGGCTTTAAGCCTAAAGATTAAAGGCTCTAAAGATTAAAGGCTTAAGTAGACCAAAAGGGTTGAAAGGCTTGAAAGCTTTAAAGATAAAGGGAAAAACCTAGAACCTAAACTAGTTAAAGGCTAGTACCTTAAGTAAGGCCAGCTAAAAATGCTAATTTAAGCTGGCCTTTTGTAAGCATCGCTAATTCCGACATCTACGCCTAAATCGCCCGTCCTGGGTAAAATTAAGCCCGCCAAGAGAGGCGGGCTATCAAGGTCGTTTTAATTGGTTGGAACTAGACTAAGCTAGTTTAGGCCCTAAGTCTTACAATAGTTGCAACTCGCTTGACACTAACTGCCCTTTGGCTGATGCAATCATGGATCGAATAGTGCATGATGCATATATGATTAACATCCAAAGCATAGACCCATCAAAAGATGTATCAATGCGTGAGGTATACGGCTTGGATAAAAGCTTTCGCAAGTAAACTCACATTAGGTGGTTTCCAATGTTCCGGACTATCGGTTCCCGATTTTCCGGAACTGTGGTTTCACTGCACAAGAATATTCACTTAAATCTGATAGTTATCAGCTTTGCTAAGATCTCTATTATTTTCTTAGAGGGGAACAACCCAGATCACTTGATAATCTCAGATCTGATGGTAAGATCCCTAGATAAAGTAAGATCTGACAAGATAACGGGATAATGATCACAGTAATCTATAAAAACAAAAACAGAACTTAAAATTTCGAATTACGAAAGTTAAAAAGATCATCTACTCTGATAATCTCAGTCAACTTTATGATAACCTACACTTGGCTCATCGATGCTGTTTTGGAGGATGGTATGAATCTTAAAGGATTGTGTCTTAAGCTTTCACTCGTTGTCGGGGTGCTGGCTTTTTCGAACTCTGCTTTTGCTGATTTTTACAACGTCAATGGTCATTTCATGCATCATGATGATAATGGCTACAGTTATTATGAGGTTGATGGTGAAACGCATTATCAAAAGCGAATTGACAAAGATAACATTATTATTGACAATGACCAAGTCATATATGATATAGGCAACGGTCATTATACTGTTGTTTTTAATGGTAAGCATCGCTAATTCCGACGTCTAGGCCCGAATCGCCCGCCGAGGGTAAAATAAAGCCCGCTAACAGAGGCGGGCTATCAAGGTCGTTTTAATTGGTTGGAACTAGACTAAGCTACTTTAGGCAGTGGTTGTTCATTTGAACGTTTAGCCATAAACTTGGTGCTATGGCATTCCTTTTGTATCTCTTGGTTCCATGGCAGAAACTCCTCAAGGAGCTCTGGCATGTTGCGCATATTCACCCCCATCTGGATAAAGCTGTTGTATCAGTTCATCAAGTTTACTCATCAGCCCCCACATTCAGAATACTAACAACAATCTGCTTCATTGTTTCCATCTCTTTATGGTTACTTTCTGCAATCAACACAGTCAAAGCAAACAGAGTCGAGTCATCTATAATTGGTTTATCTGCTCTGTTTAACCTCTTGTTAAGTATTCTCTTAGTACAGTCGTTGACCATATTCTGAACTGTGTCGCACGTGATGAATTAACTCTATGGCCAACTGAAATTATAGTGTCAAGGTTGTAGAATTGAGTAACACTCTTCTGCGTTTTTTATAGCACCATGTTGATTGGTTGTTTCCAAAGTGGAAATAACCACTTCTTCCTTTAACTCCCCTTCATTAAAGATATTCTTTAAGTGCTTACTAATTGCTGGAGTCTTTACTCCAAACAACTTAGCCATCTGTTTTTGGTTTAGCTAGATAGTACCATTCTCCAGCTTAGTATCAAGCGTAACTTTACCGTCTTCGCTTGTACAGATTACTATTTCACCGTTACTTAAATTTTTTTCCATCTTTATCCTTTAGCTTTTGTTTGAACCTGTGCAATAATTGCACAAGTTGTTAGTGCCAAACTGAAAATGTAGAAATTCGCCAAAGTGAAAATGTCGTTTTTT
>OIYP01000550.1_pt1 | contig 23907 bp, 13 predicted proteins | sample 1588261 | NCBI WGS metagenome assembly OIYP01 (sample SAMN03283293) | human gut metagenome | biome: human-associated habitat; material: feces | host: Homo sapiens | place: Peru | collected 2012
CAGTTCGAATCTTTTGCAGACTCTTGTATTCTATCTTTTGTTGCTCTGTATTCATGTTTATTTGTTTCTTCTAATTTTTCCTTTAAATAGACTATCTTTTATCTTATAGTTTTTGAAGTCTTTTAACAAAGCCTCTACTATGGCTTTTTCTCCTTCAGAAGTGCAAGGTCCTAACATGACTTCAATGTTATCTAAAATTTCAGGTTTCAGAGGTATATCTCTGAAAGTGAAACTTAAAGGATAGTTTTCTTTTAATGATTGAAATGATGCAGAGAACGCTTCTGTAAATAAATTTAAGTTGTCTAAATTCTTTCTCTTTATTATTTCTGCATATTTCGGGTTTACAGGAAAATAAGTTAGTCGGAATCTGCTTTCTTTCTGACAATCCCACTCTTTTCTTTTATAGATACCAATATTGTTTGTATTAATATTTACCATATCACCTTCTTGATGAATCAAATCTTTGATATAAGTCTCTGGTGATTGGACATATTGAATATCATAAAGTTTAGCTTCATTATTTATTGCACTAATGAAGTAATCATCTTCGAATTTAATCATGGAACTGATAAAGGATTTGAATTTATTAATAGCATAGGTAATAAACATATCCTCATCCAAACCAATTCTAACCCCTTTGTAATTTGTGTACATATTCCATAATGCGATATTTTCACTTTCTTCTTTTGTCCAGCATGAGACAAATGAATATTGGCCTAATAGGGTTTTCTGAACACCAGACCCATAGGCTGCTTCGTCAACATCGTCAACATGGTCTAATCTATTGAAACGGATAGTCTTATTCTTTAAAATTAAGGCTAAAGTTTCTATTGATGTATAATGATAAATTTTCATTTTTATTATATTTTGTTTCTGTACGGAATAATTGACTTTTTAATAGGAATATCCAATAACTTAGAACACAAGAGTGCTTTGACTCTTTTTACATTGTTGTCGGAAGCTTGGCAAGGACCTATGATAATTTGTTGTAGGCAACTTATTGGTATTCCTACTTCAATGTATGGTGTTGGAAAACCGTCTTTTCCTTTGCGAAATTTGGGCATTTCTCCGATCTTTACTATGCGATGTTCTTTTTCAGCTTCATATTTGAAGTGTTTATATTTGGGAGCTTCTTGGCAGTCTATTAAGTGCTGAATAACATCTCTCAATTCTTTGTCTTTGTCTTTATCTTTATCTTGAAGATTTTGTATTGTCCTACGACATGTATCCTCTTCTATTTTTATGTCATTTGGTTCTGTATATACACATTTTATGGGATAGTCCTTGCTGTATATAAGACGAGTATCTAGTTGATAATTGTTATTTTCAGGATTATCTCTATCTCTAAAACGCATGAGAGGAGCACCCGGCAATTTGTCAAAGTCGAAGCCTAAACTTATGCCATCTCCATTTTGACCATAGCCGCGCCACATGGTTAAATCATCTTCTTGTTCCGAAAATGAGATAAAATATAAACTTAAACCTCTTTCGGGTTCATTTATTAATTTATCGTATTCTTCCATTAAATTACATGAGTTGTTCAGACAGTAGTTTTCGATAGCTTTTCTAAGCCCTTCAAAATACAATTTACATTCTGTTGGATCATTTTGATATGAAGAATGACCTGCCCACATAATTAAGTGGGTAGGCTCTAAATTGTCATTTTGATGAAACAAAGAATGTTCCATCATGGAGATGAATGTATCCATCGTTGTATAATGATATAATATCATATAAATCCTTTCTTGTATTTTTTAATTATTGTATCCAAATTTATTCCATGCTTCGAGGACGAGGCGCTTGGTGCGGTATTCTCCGTATTGGCGCAGCTCATTGTCTTTCAGCACACGGAAGGTCTCGTTGATGCAGCCTTTGCCACAGACATCTTCTGGGTCTAAGATATAACGGAAATCTTCAGTGTTGAGACCATAGAGATGGGCAAAGATGGCATCAAGCTCGGCTTGAAGGATGGCTCTGCGCTCAGGATTGTAAATCCAAGGCTGCTGTGTCCCCAGTTGTGGTAGCTCTGCTCGCTGCTCTTCGTTCATTTCTTCCCATAATTCAGATGCCCAACCATCCATGTCGTGATTGAAATAGCATAGCTCGGCTACTCGTTTCACGATTTGCCATTGCATGGCAGATGGGATTTGGTCGGGAGTTAGTGCAGGAAATTGTTTGACAAAACTTATACTAGCATGGCTTCCACCGATTTTTTGCTTGGTAATATAGTCGAAAACCAGTGATGAAAGCATTGCGCAAAGCGAAGCCACGGGCATAGTACCACGCTCCGCGTAGAGGAGCGTGGTACTATGCCCAACGCCTTTGGCGTTGGGAATAGGTGAACAAACGAAAGTTCTTTCGTTTGTTGCGTTGGTGACATCTCTAAAACCAAGAAGCCATTTATGATTCCAATGCCAGACGATTTTGCCTTCTTTGTTGAGTTTGATCAAGCTATTCTCCACATCCGATAATGGAACCCAATACCATGGCATAATGCAACTGTCTGGATTTTCAAGTTCTGTTTCAGATGGCATGTTGATGGAATTTGGGCGTTCTCCTTCTATAGGCCATGAACCATAATGATGGTTGTAGTGCCAGATCATCTTACCTTCATATAGTGGAACGTATGTTTCGCCATCTGCTGTAGTGAAAGTATTGCCGTCTAATGTAGCACCTTGTTCCGTCAATTGAGAACATGTACGGAAGAGATAAGAGTCAGTTGACATATTAAACATGCTACCGAACTTTACATTCCATGGGTTCTCTTCTGTTATGTCATTATACAAAATTGTAGAGTTGCGATAAATCTTGGCTGTAAGTTTTGCATCGTAGCTTGTACGGAATACCGGACAGGTCTTGGTGTTTGGATTAAGTCTAGCAAAATCATCCGTTCTCAACGTATAAACACGTCGAGGATCAAGCAAGTGATCAATACGTGTCAAGAAGAACCCACCGCTAACCATACGAGGCTTAGCTTGTGCTTTCCCTGCAGTAATAAGACAGAATTTAAACATTCTATGGATATCAAATAATGCTTCTTTATTCTCAAAATCATATAATGAAACGAGTCTATTTTCATCAATAAGCTTCGAGAAGAAGTACTTATTACTATCATTTACTGCGATACCTGTAGGCAAAACAAGCCCCCATGCCTCTTTTGTGAAAGAGAGGCACAGTTCTGCAAATAACGACGAAAGTTCAAGTTTACCTACTGCGGTTAGAGGGAAACGTCCTGAGTTCTTTACAAAATTGCTTTGGCTTGTTAAGGCATTGCATGCTATTGTGAATTCCTCATATAATTTAGGGGCAGATGTTTGGAGATTGGCGATTTTCTCCTTACGTTCTGCTTGGTTGGCTGCTTTGACAATATCCTCATCTTTACCAGCAAACCACTTTTCTTCCTCCATCTGAAGCTTATCCCAAGGCGGATTACCGCACATGACATCAAATCCCTTATTGGCTGCAAATACCTCAGGGAACTCCACGCACCAATGGAAGAAACGCTGCTCATCAGCCATACGCTTTACTTCTGTCTTGAAGTCGGCAGAGAGCTGGCGATAGAAAGTAGGCAGTGGCTTGCCTTTTTCAAGGCATTCCATAGCATTAATTTCCTGAAGCGCACGCATCACGGTCTTTGTATATGGAACCTCTGCTTCCAGAAGCAGTTCTTTATTGCTGCCTCCATTATCTTTATAAAGTTCGTCTTTTTGAACAGTATGGTAAAATGCACTGGTATAGATGTCGCATGCACGGCGCAGACAATCTACTCGTGCAGACTCCATCAGCTCTTTCCATCGTTCCTGCTTGATGATTTCTTCCTCTAAAGTATCTTCTGGTAAGTGGTTGATAAAGCGAATCTTATCTGCTAAACCAATCTGGGCAGCAGACATATTCTCAACACCGAAGGAATCCTCCAAACCTAATGTAGGCTCATTATCTAAAGTTCCGTTTACTGCTTTTACGGCTTCCTGATTCATCTTCTTCAAAGCCTTCAATGTATCTTTGTCATCTGCAGTCAAAGCCTTGTCTGGTACACCATCTATCAGCATCTGCAAGTCGGAAACACCCAATACGGAATTACCGCAACGGATATGATGATCGAGGAATGAAAGTGGCTTGCCTGCGCAATAACCTTCAATCCACAATACTACTTTGCAAAGTTCTACGGCATCCGGATTGTAATCTACGGCATAGACACAGCGGGATATAACCTCACGAAGTGCCTGACGATAATCCAGCGAAGCCGGGTTGTCTTCACCTGTGCGGAGGGTACAGATATACCAGGCAATGGTGCGAGCCATCGCCAATACAATATGTCCGGAGCCACTTGCTGCATCACAAACCTTCATATTAAGTAATGCCTTTACCTTCTCTTCTGTGGTAGTCTGTGCAGCAATCTTTTCCTTGATGACTGGTTCAAGTGTAGTCTTGATAAGATTCTGTACCAAGTCTGGACGTGTATAATAAGAAGAAGTGCTTTGACGGTCTAAACCGCCAACGAAACCAAACTGCCAGTCGGAAGCGGCAACACCCGGCTGTACGAATGGGCGCATTTCGAGAATGCCTTCATATACAGAACCAAACTCCTCTACGTCGAGAGAGGAATAGTTGATCTTTACTTTCTGCTGACGCTCGTCTTCAAACTCGTTGAGAGCAGAGAATGCAGCGAGCAAATCCTTGTTGCTTACCTGGCATTGTTTCAGCCAATGTAGGGTTTCTGTGCCAAAGAGTACACCACCCAATGGCTTGATGCCCAGTTTCTCGCCAAAAGTATCTGGCTCGAAGAGATGGAAAGTATCCATCAATCCCTGCCATAGGTCGGAATACTGGCGTTGTTTCAGGTACGCCAATTCCGAGAGATGGCGCAGACGGCTTGCTGCATAGAACTTCTTGTAGATGTCCTGCCACTGGCATAACTGCTTGTAATCTGGAGCATCAGGTGAGTCGGGAATCTGATAAACCAATCCTCTATCCTCAATGATAAACAGGAAGAGGAGACGGTAGATGAAGTGGATGAGTTCCTTGTTGAGTTGGGTTGTATCCATCGTTCCATTGGCGAAGGCTTCGCGCAATGCGTTATTACCTTCACCTTCTGATGTCAATACGGCATTTCCGATGGTTTCCATCGTGGTTTGCACGGCACGAGACAAACCATTGCGAATGCGGTTGCCTGACTCGATGCTCATGTTAAACCAGCGTTCCATCACGCATGGCTCGTCACCACTTGTGCGGAAACGGGAAACGTGAAGCAGACGGAACATCAGGCAAAACTCGGTGTATTTGTCTTCCTCCAGCATGCGGCGGAGGTCAAACTCTATATAGGTGAGCTTCACCAGCTGTCCGGAGTTGCGGATGATTCGCAGGATTTGTCCGTTGCTGATGATGCCATATACATTCTCTGTGGCGTTGAGATATTCGAGCATAGTGGCATGAGCCGACTTCTTGCGCATACCGCCTTTGGCACGATAGTCGAGTGAACACTTGTCCAGGGTATCAATGCTTCCGTCTGCACTGATACCCTCACCTATGATAATGAATGGCATTTTACCCAGGTCGTGGCAGGTATAGCTAATGTCGTAGTTGGTGCCAGCCACTTCTATATTGGTAGCCTGGCGGTCGAGCGAATAGCCTAAGCTTTGGAACAGTCGTTCCATCAGATCACGGGCACGACGGGTTCCGTATGGATCCTTGTTGACCAATCGCTCATTGTTGGCACGTTCCTTGTAGAAGTTCCAATCGTTGCGCAGGCTGCTCCATACGTAGTCTATGGCCGAAGATACGGAAATATCCATTCCGAAATCCTGGTCACGGTTGCCGTTGAGCGTGTTGTCGCGCTCTATGTTATGTAGGATGTCATCAGAGAGGAGATGACCATATATATGAATACTAGTATAGTCCATAATGAATTAGATATTTATTTGTGGCACAAACAGATAAGCAGCAATCACATCCATAGGCAATACAGGTTCTACCACTTGGTACTCTGATGCCTTCAGGTAGGTGCGATACTTGGCGAAAGCTTCTACCAGATGTGAAGCTCTTTCCAGGGCTATCTCATCTGTGTGTTGGCGAAGTTCTGTCTCATTGTTAATCCAACGGATGGCATTTGAAAGAAGAGTCTTCTGTGTTGGCAAGTCCATATCGCCAGATGCCATTGAGTGCAGGAAAAGCTGTTTGGCTTCTTCCTGTGTAAGGAAATCGTGGTTTTCTATCTTTCCACGATAACCCACAAATATCATTTCTTCACCCACCAGTTCTCGGTTCACTATCTTTTTGTCACGGATAACACTACGAACACGCATCAATAGAATGGTGGTTCGTTTCTTCACTTCTGTTGTTTCCATTACCAAAGCTCGGCATGCTCCCAATTCGCCACCATTGACGGAATCGTTGACAACGGCACGGCTCAAATCCTCTACGAATGTATGGTTGCGTCCTATATACATATAATGCTTTGGAGTTGGGGAAGCAAAAGATATGCGCACAAGCCCTTTGGATGTTGCCTTGTCGGCGAAGTAGTGGCGCAGATTTGCAGGTAACTCCAGGAGTTGGAAACTGTAACATAAAGGTATATCGTCTGTATGAACGTTTACACCGACATGCAATAGTTGCTCAATTACAAAGTCACGGGTATCTTCTACACCTCCAATTACAGATTTGGCTTCTTCCAAGGATGCAGTCAGTCGGGTTGGATCCATCTGCTTATTGTTATGAGCGAAGTAGGTGTGAGAAATCTTCTCGTTCTCTTCCATCTTTTTGAGTTGAATCTCAAGTTCCTCTTCCTGCTGTTTGTTCCATTCCGGGTCGTTATCGAATAGGGACTGCTCCATATAGTCGGTTCTTGTAGGAACCTTGGCATCGAAAATTCGCTGCATGATGTTTTCCATCAATGAAGCATCATTGTCTGCGATAGGCAGATAGACACCCAGCTTCTTGCGTATCTCTTCCTGCTTTTTGTATAAAACATTGAGCACTATATCGTCCACCGGGTTGTTCTTGGCATGAAGCGTGGATATTAGGACAGCATCGGCAGTTTGTCCGAAGCGGTCGATACGGCCATTACGTTGTTCCATGCGGTTTGGGTTCCAAGGAAGATCGTAATGAATGACAGCCTCAAAACCTTGCTGCAAGTTGACACCTTCCGAGAGGCAGTCGGTACAAACCAATACATGGCGGTCTTCTTGTGCCAAGGCGTCGATCTTCATCTTGCGTTCCTCATCAGCCAAACGACTGGTAACCACACCCACAACTACCTTTTTGAACTTTTTGTTGCTTGCGAGCTGGTCTGTGATGTATTTGCCAACATACTCTGCTGTTTGGATATACTGGCAGAATACGATAGGGTTCATGCCACTGTCAAGAGAGAACTTCACAATATCAAGAGCCTGTTTCACCTTTTCATCACCATCAGTTTCCTTGATGTGTTCCAACTGCTTGATGAAGCTGTGGAACTCTTTCTTGTCTGTAGCACTGGTTGTTTCTAATGCTTCAGGAACAACATCGTCGGCATTCAACAAATCCTTCAGAGGATCATTGAATATATATACCTGCTCGGATTCGTCTTCAGTATTTGCTGATGATGAATCTTCTCTCTTGTCTATCTTGTTTTGCAACATGCTGATACCAGCATCAGGACTTGACATTACTCCACGCATCAAGGCCAGAAGATCCCAGTAAATATAGCGCTGCTTGCGCTTGTCTGCTCCCGATACCTTCTGGATGCCATGTTTTACATATTCTATCAGATGCCCCAACAAATTGCGATAATCTGGAGTGAAGGAGTATTCATCCTTGTCGATTCGGACACGCTCAGGGAAGACAATTTCATTGCCTAGATACTGCTTGATGTCGGCACGTCGGCGTTGTACGAAGTAATGGGACAGTTCCTCGCGCTCTGTGGCGGTTTGAAGCTGGTAGTTCTCGAACTTAGGATTCAATAATCCGATAAGGGATTGGAACTCTTCGCTTTGACCGCTATGAGGAGTAGCTGTCAGCAAAACCAATTGCTGCTCAGGCTTATTGGCCAAGTCGCTTAACAAGCGATAGCGCTGTTGCTGATATTTGTTGGCACCAGTTGGCTTGGCGCAAGTATGGGCTTCATCAACAATCACGAAATCCGGGCAATGGTCGAGGAAGATATTTCGCTTATTGCCTTGTTTCACATAATCAATGGAAATAACCTGATAGGGGATATCACGGAACACATTCTGGTCTGGACGCAGTTTTTTCTCCAAACGGCTGATGGTAGAAGAACGGATGATTTCTGCATCCAAGCCAAACTTGTCCTTGATTTCATTTTGCCACTGCTCGCAAAGGTGTGGCAAGCATACTACTGCGAAACGGTTAATTTCGTGGCGGTCGAGTAATTCTTTGGCAATCAATAATGATTCCAGGGTCTTTCCAATACCAACGTCATCAGAGATGAGCAGTCTGATCTTTTCTTGTTTGAGTGCAAGAATCAGCGGAACCATCTGATATGGACGTGGCTCGAAAGATAGTTTTCCAAGACACTGGAATGGACCCGCTATATCTCTGAACGATAAACGGCAAGCGTTATAAAGCACCTTTGCAGATGCCTTATAACTGTTTTTTCCGATGTCATCAGCTGTAGGACGACGAAAATTGTAGGAATGAATCTGTAGTTCATCCCCATAGAGAGGAAGGTAGAGACCGATGGTTTCGGCATCTGTACCTCCTAATGGCTTTATTATCATAAGCTCGTCCTCTCCTGATTGCTGAACAACCCAAGGACGATTTCTGAATTCAATCAGTGTACCAGTCTTGTAATCCATATCGTTTATTTTACTGGGGTGAATATATCTGAATATTGATTGATGAAGTCTGCCAATGGCGTTGCATAATGCCAAGCCAGGACTACGAATCCTGCATCTTCGAGTACTTCTCTCTTCTCTTGATCGTCTTGCTGAATCTCAGGGCGGTCGTGTGGCGTTCCATCACAGAATATGACGATACGGTCGCCATACATGAAGTCAGGCTGCACATAGTATTCCTCTGGGAACATCGGCTGAGCCTTGTCTGGCAAGCGAAGATGATGCTCATGCAGATATTTTAGAAACTCATATTCAGTAGAACTGTTATGGTCTCTTGCAGCTTCCAGTGCTGCATATTGCTCATCATAGCTGAGCGTTTGTCCTGCTCTATGAAGTTCGACTTTTGCCTCTTGCATCAACTTGAGCGTTCTGTATATCAGACGGATGTCTATCTGCTGATGATAGGGCTGATTATAGTAGTTGAGCAGATTGGAGTAATCGGCAGGAGTCAATTCGTTGAGCTCGTCTTGCGTCAACTCAGGCTTGTTGTAACAAATGTCGTATGCTCTTTGCACAACTTCCCGATAAGTATCAGGCTCATGGACGAGACGACTTAATACACCGAGAGAGCCTTCTGCATTCTCGTAGATGAGAATATTAGGCGTAGTACCTTCTCCCATGACCTCAGCACCCATTTCGCTGCCTTCTATTTGGAACACATCTTCGATAGCCTGTTTGAAAGCATAAAGGAAGGTGCGGACAGCTTCTTTCCGGTCTAAAAGCAATGCTTTAAGCGGTTGGATATATATGGCATTGGCAGTTGTTTCTGTGAAGAGTTTGACAAACTTGATTCTGTCTGTTTCTTCCGGATTCTTGTCTGCTTCTTCCTGAATGCGTGAAAGACGTTCGTTGCTAATCCAATCGCCTGTTTTTGTGTCGAATGCAAACCCATTGGCATTATCATCGTTACGTGATTCCAATATATAGGTAAGTCGGCATGATGGGATATAGCGAATATTTGCCAAATGCTCACCATGAGGTGACTTCAGTTCGCACTCGCTGATAGCTCTTGGATCATCACTTGCAAAATAGGTCTTTGTCTTATAGAACTTGCGGGAACGCTCTTCTTCCTGACAAGTAATCTTCTCCGTTTCTGCAGCTACCATGTCCTGAGCCTCAATGCACATACCTGGGATTAGTTTTGCCACACCATCAAGAGACTCACCTGTGATGATATCTGTGTGATGGGTGGTGTTTTCCTCGTCCTTATATACAACCCCAGTCTTAGGATTATAGAAGAACTTGTGAGGAATCACCTCTGATAGTATCTGCATTCGGTTGATGCGGAACTTTCCACCATTATTATATATAATGTTCTGCGGACCGAATTCACTTAGTGCAAGACGCTTTGGACGGCTTAGATATTCCACTTTATCCGACTTGTATTGTAGCAGTGCACGTTGTGGCAACTTGGTAAAATTATAACCAGGCAAGAAGCCTTCGCTGGCAAGATAACGATATGGATAGAACTCGTTTTCTTCTTTATTCTTACCTTGGTTAACTCCCAACAGCATATCTCGGAGACTTTCACCACGCAACTGCTTGATATGGGCTTCACGTTTCTCCTTTGAGTTTTCGCCATAGACGCGGTTGTTGATGACAAGACTAGCTTCTTCTATCTGAGTTTGGGCTTGCTTGTAGAGAGAACGCCAGCGGTTGAGTGCCTGGTCGAAATCATACTCATAGTTAGTGAGGATGTTGTCCAGCCAATGCTCGGTGAACCAGATAGGTTGTTCTGTTTCAATCCGGTCTTTCAGGAAGGTATCATTCATGATTCGTCTGAAAACCGACTTGATCTGCTCCTTGCGCTCTGGAGTAAGTTGCAGGGCAACACGAACCTCATCCTTTAAAGTGATGTTGTTGATGTCTTTATAATCTACCAAATCCTTGATGCCATCAGAAAGCTCCGTAATAGGGCACAATGCGAGAATGGTAGAGTGGAGGTGCGTGCGGAACAGTTCTTCATTAACCAATTCCATTCTTGGAGCCTTCACTTCACCTTTGACCATCTTTTCAGGATGGGTCAAGTAATAATTCTCATGTGAGTTGCGTGGACGGCAATAGGTGTAAACCAATGCAGCTTGTCCACTTCGACCAGCACGACCAGCACGCTGGGTATAATTGGCAGGAGTAGGTGGTACATTGCGCATACCTACAACAGATAAATCCTTGATATCGATACCTAATTCCATTGTAGGAGAGCAGTAGAGAACCGGGAACTTTCCTTCGCGGAAATCTTGTTCTCTATTTTCGCGATCTTCCTTGGAAACCTGTCCTGTATGGTCTTTTGCCTCAAGACATACATCTTTGAGCGGAATGCTTTGATAGAACTGCTGGAAGTAATGGTTGGGTTCTTTATCAAGCCAATTGCCTCCCTCTAAGATGCGATAGCGTACCAAGTCACGGCGTATATGTTGCTTATCGCCAGCTTGCCATAGGATACTGCCATAATCGAGCTGGTAGGTATCGTTTTCGTGTATGATGAAGTTTGACAAAGCATCGAATAAGCTTGTCATATAATGCGTGTACTCTTCCTCATTCTTGATGGTACGTTCTGTATTCTTCTCGAGATAGTCACGAATAAAGAAACCAAGCTTGCTTCTATAACCTCCACTTTCCAGATTATATGCATTGCGTCTGTGAGGATTGGTGATAAACAACTCGTTTGCTTCGTCAATAGTGTCGCTTTCATCAAGTGTCCATGGGGCTTTCAGATTCTCTCTTACTGCCTTGCTGGTATCTTTTACGGCTTGAATAGTTCTTTCGCTGCTATATATGCAAAGTTTGTGGCGCAGGTAGTCGAGGATTTGAGTAATGAACTCTTCTTTTTGTTCATCATCCAATCCTTCCAGCTCTGGTATATCGTATAGACGTTCTGAATTATTTTCACCTGTAATCTCATCATGAAGATATTTGTAGTCGATGTTCAGCAATGCGCAATCTTCAAGATTTGGCATAATCACAGTCCAGTTGCCTGCAAGGTCATCATAGATGATGGTGGAGAGATAACGTTCCATGATATTCTTTATATCATTGGCACGTTTGCCCCGAAGTTTTTGTGGCTTTGAATAATAGTCATCAACTTCGAGATGAAGATTATCCAGCACCATTCTGGCAATCCTTGTATTGTCTATAGGTTCAGTGGAATCCTTGATAGCATTCCAGATGGCAGAGCGTATTTTACCAATGCGGATAAAGTCATTGAAATGACCAGCCTGCAATGCGGCATCCTGGCGAGCATCGACAAAGGTTAATACCTTTCTGTCGTTTTGCTCAATACCCATTTTCTGCATGAGGATAATATCCTCGTATGACAATACGGTTGTGGCAGTGCTTCTACCTTCACCACCGATTCTTGACAATTTTGAATATTCTGATTGCTTACCTTTGTAAACCACACGAGCTGTTGGGTCGTACATGAGTGGAGATGGTACGAAAATAGCCTCGATGAAACCCATGTTATCGAGTGGTTCGGCAGGACTGTAGGTGCCTGATTGAGTTACATAAACCTTTTGTGGAATACGTGACTCGTATGTTTTCTTCAGCTTTCGTACTCCCTTTTTGTTTGTGGTGTACCAATCTGATGGAATTTCCTCAGAATTTACGTCAAGGATATAATCATTTATATTTTCTCCTTTATGAGGAAGGACGATGTAGCCATCATTGATATCGCTATCACCATCACCTGATGCATAGCCATCAAAGTTTCTTGGCATAATCAGACTGCCATTGATTTTGACGACATAGAATTCGTGACCGCTTAGACGACTGAACACAACGGGATAGTACATGACTTTTGTGTCGCCATGTGATAGCTCTTCACAATAGAGTTTTTCTTCTACTGTGATTTGACGGTTGTCTTGTTCGCCTATAGTAAGATACACGTTTCCTGTTTGAGGAATGAACTGATGAACTTTATACGGAAGTACAGATACGCCTTTCTGTTGGTTCAGAAAATTGCACCAGTTAAGCACTTCTATGATATGCTTCTGGCACTTTCCTTCTTCTTCTCCAGTTTTTATACTCAGTTGTTTAGCCATATCCTCTATAGAGATAGGCTTCCCTCTGAAATATTTGTTTTCTTTTCTGTTGTAGGTAAGTGCAATACTTTGTTCTATCCAAATGGCTGTAGGATATTTTATTGCATCATGTAAGTCTGCTGAATGTGGAACCGGGTTGTTGATGCAAATGCGCAATTCACCATCAGAAGGTTCATCGTCAGATAGTCCTATAGCAAGAGTTTCATCTATTACTTGTTCCTTTGTGTATGAGCTTCCGAATATGCATGATGCAACTTCGGCAACTTTTTCTCTTTGCTGACTATAAGTCATACTGTCATCTGCAACCATTGTGGCTGATGTTCCGAAGCAAAGTACTTGACCTGTTGCCAAAGATTTGATTCTGCGTATCAGAAACGAGACATCGCTTCCTTGCATTCCACGATAAGTATGTAACTCATCGAATACGAGGAAGTGAAGGTTTTCCAAGAAACATTTGCGCAAGTCTTCTTCTTTGCCAGCACGAGTCATGAGTAATTCCAGCATCATATAGTTGGTTAATATGATGTTAGGAGGTGTTTGCTGCATTTTTCTGCGTGCTTCATCATTTTCCTGTCCCGTGTATTTGCCGAAAGTGAAAGGACATGAACGGCCTGTTCTTTCTTCGAATTCAGTTTTATATCGGCTTAATTCTTCAGCTTGTGAGTTGATGAGGGCATTCATCGGATAAACGATGATAGCTATTGTCTTATCCTTACATGCCTCTTCGTGAAGGAGAACGTAATTGAATATAGTTGCCATGAAGGTACGTGATTTTCCTGAACCTGTGCCGGAAGTCACGATGAATTCTCTGTCTTGACAGCCTAACTCTATAGCTTCTTGCTGATGCATGTAAAATGGCTTGTCGAAGAAAAATTCCAAATCTTTATGAATAGGGAACCCCTTGGCAATAAGTTCCTGTACACCTATTCCCTTCTTGAAGTTTGGATTGAATTGAATCAAAGCCTTTGGCCACAGCTTTTCATTTTTGATGGAGTCGCTGACCTTTTCCTTGATTCGTTCATCCTTTATGGCAACAAAACTCTCCAGGTAACTTTTGTAGCTGCCTTTCAAGCTTTCATATAATTCAATTATATTCATACTTGCTAATCTTTAAACAGCTACAAAGATAATATTTTTCTTTGAAAATAGGGCATGTATTCAGGAGGAAAGTGTGCTTTCTTTGCGATTTTTCTAGTTTTTGGTGAAAAACTCTATGTATGGGGTTTAAAATTAAATATTAGTTGTACAGGCTTAATGGATGGTTCGCCTAACTATGGCATGAAACCAATGAAGAGGGTAGAGCGTAAATGATAAGTTACTGATAATGCTAATATGCCTAATAGTTAGTTCTTCCTTTTACTCAAATGTATGGTGTGTGTAATCGCAAGAAATCGTGTGAAAGAATGTAAAAGGAGCCTTGTTTTTGCCAACCGATTCAATTTAGTTTGAAATTATGTTGGCAAAATGTTGGCAATTTATAGAAACGAAAAATCATAACCGCTTATTATCAAGCAGTTTGGACTTTCTTGGGTGCGCCTGATAGGACTTGTGACACCTAAGAAACCGAGATTGTAGCTGCTGCTGAACACCTCGTTGGCATACTGCGCCTGTTCGGCAGGAAGAGTGCGGTCGAAATTGTTGTCTACTCTTGCCAATGCCTGTGTCTCATACATTTTGAGTTTGATGGCATTGAGCAACAAGTCGCGATTCCAACCTTTTTCCACCGTCTTTGTGGCATAATAGAGAGTTGCATCATCATCTAATCCTTTCTCAAAAGCAACATATTATGTGACCACGGCAAAAGTGCAACGCGCGTTGCACTTTCTTATCATGCTCAATTACTGCGACAGCGTGTCGCAGTATTTCTGCATAATCGCCACCTCCTATTGAGAACTTGTTGTCTTTATTGTCTGTTGTCATTTTGTCAGTCTATATTATCTTCCCAGAGAAGGTCCGTTACTTCTACTTCAAGCGGTGCAGAAAGCTCTGTCAAGGCTTTTTCTTTCATTTTGCAAAGATAATCATTTTTTCTGAGAATCTATCCTTTTTCTGCTGTTTTTTTTCTCTTTTTTCGCTCCCATGTTTGTCGCATTCGCTCCCATGTTTGTCGCATTCGCTCCCATGTTTGTCGCATTCGCTTCCACGTTTGTCACATTCGGTCCCGCGTTTGTCGCATTCGCTCCCATGATTCTGTTGTCATATTCCTCTTTCGAATGTTTGTCCCACACACCCTACCTGTAGGGGCAGAAGCTTTAAAAAATTGCCTGGAGTTTTAAAGCTTTTGCCCTTACAGGGCGCGTTGCTAATTGCTTTATACCCAGGGTGTTGCCCTGGGCTGTGAGCTTCTGCCCCTTCAGGCGTGCTGCTTGCGTCTTTTGCAAAAAAAACATTCACATTTTGGGCTTTTCTGTCACAAAGGGTTCACCGTCTTACGCCATTTGTGACGTTTTCGTGAATACCTGTGAAGGGAGGGTTCACGCCCTGAATCCCCTCTGTTTATCGGGCTTCCGGCGCAGATGTGAAGGGTGAACCCTCGTTTCTTACTTTCGCACGCATACGCGAAAAGAAATAAAATAAAGAAAGAAAACAGCAGTGTGGGTAATGCCATAAAAACATATAAAAGAATATATCTATATTATAATAGACGTTCACAGCTTCACGCAAAGGTCTCGCCCGATAGGTTATTCAGACCAGCCAATGACTAACAGAGATTTCCCGGTAAGTCATTGAGCCGTCTCAGTGACTTACCGGGAAATGGTAACTATTATGCTGAACTCAACAGTCGCAAATAAGCGCCACACACCCTGAAAAACTGCCATTTTGTGTTTGGTGCGAAAAGAAAATTTGACAAAAAACCGGGAAATGCGCATAATTCATGAATAAACATGAAGAAAATCGCGAAAACGATGTTAAAGAAAACGAAAAAAGTGGAGAAATGAGGGGATTTGCTACCCCAAAACAGGGGATGCGGGGCCCAAAACAGGGGATGCGGGGCTAAAAACAGGGGATTTGGACACTCCCAAAAAGGGCGCATCCCCTGTGGATGCACTTCGCAAAACCCGACCAAATCCACAACACAAAAAGTGGATGGAAACAAAAATTACTACCCTTTTTGAACAGTTATTACTACCAAAACTGCTGCCGTGCCGATTCATTTCAACATTTATATATACACAACGCGAGAAAAATGGTATAAAGTATTAATAATAAGGGGGATGCGAGAAAAATGGATTAGAAAAAGTGCTTCTAATCCCCAATTTTGTTTTTTGCCCGGCATAACGGCAGTATTGGCAGAGGGCAAAAAAACTTTCTTGAAAATGCGGATTTCTCTTAATTTCTTTTGTGTTACGATATTTTTTGTGTATCTTTGCAAGATAAACTGATAAAGAAATAAATGAGAAAACGATTCATCCACATTTTATGGGCTTTGTTGGGTGCAGGCATTCTGTTCTGTATCCTGGGCTTTGTAGCCGTTTGGAATGGTTTGATAGGCTATATGCCCGAGATAGAGGACTTGCAGAACCCCATCAACCGCTTTGCCACACAGGTGTATTCATCTGACGGCAAGGTGTTGGGAACCTGGAACCTGAACAAGGAGAACAGAATCGTGATCCCTTACGACAAGATGTCGCCCCACCTCGTAGAGGCACTCGTTGCCACAGAGGACGAGCGCTTCTATGAGCACTCAGGCATCGACTTCCGTGCCCTGGGCCGAGCCATCGTGAAGCGAGGACTCATGGGACAAACCAATGCCGGAGGAGGCTCCACCATCACCCAGCAGTTGGCGAAGCAGTTGTATAGCGAGACAGCCAGCAGCACCGTGCAGCGCTTCTTCCAGAAACCCATAGAGTGGGTGATAGCCGTCAAGCTGGAGCGCTATTACACCAAGCAGGAGATCATCGCCCTCTATCTCAACTACTTCGACTTCCTGCACAATGCGGTGGGCATCAAGACCGCTGCCAACACTTACTTCAACAAAGAGCCCAAAGACCTGACGGTGTGCGAGGCAGCCACCCTCATCGGACTCTGCAAGAACCCCTCGCTCTTCAACCCCGTGCGCTATCCCGACCGCTGCCGGGAACGAAGAAACGTGGTGCTGCAGCAGATGGTGAAGGCAGGCTATATGGACCGCTCGGAGTACGCCAAGTATTCTGCCGAACCCCTTACCCTCGACTTCCATCGTACCGACCATAAGGACGGCACAGCCACCTATCTGCGCGAGTTCCTCCGTCAGTATATGACCGCCAAGCGCCCCGTGCGCTCCGACTATCCTTCGTGGAACAGAGTGCAGTTTGTCATCGACTCGATAGCCTGGGACACAGATCCCCTCTATGGCTGGTGCAACAAGAACTTCAAGAAGGACGGCACACCCTATAACGTCTATGCCGACGGTCTGAGAGTGTTCACCACGATAGACAGCCGTATGCAGAAATATGCCGAGGAGGCAGTCTACAAGCATGTGGCAGGCTATCTGCAGCCCGCCTTCGACCGTGAGAACAAGCCCAAGCCCAGTGCTCCCTTCTCCGACAAGCTGACGCCCAATCAGATACGCTCCATCCTGAACCGATCCATCACCCAGAGCGAGCGCTACCGCACCATGAAGGCGGCAGGCTATTCGCCCGAGGAGATACACGACGCCTTCAGAAAGAAGGTGGAGATGACCGTCTTTACCTATCATGGCGACATCGACACCCTGATGAGTCCACTCGACTCCATACGCTACTACAAGGGTTTCCTGCGTTCGGGCTTCATGAGCATGGATCCCAAGACGGGAGCCGTGAAAGCCTATGTGGGCGGTCTCGACTATACACACTTCATGTACGACATGGTGAGCCTGGGACGCCGACAGGTGGGTTCCACCATCAAGCCATTCCTCTACAGTCTGGCGATGGAGAACGGATTCACTCCCTGCGACATGGCGCCCAACCGTCAGCAGACCTATATCGTGGCAGGCAGACGCTGGACACCCCGCAACGCCAACCATTCGCGCTATGGACAGATGGTTCCGTTGAAGTGGGGTCTGGCACAGAGTAACAACTGGATCAGCGCTTATCTGATGAGCAAGTTGAACCCACAGCAGTTTGTGCAGCTGCTGCGCGATTACGGCATCAACAATCCCGACATCCATGCCTCGATGAGTCTCTGTCTGGGTCCTTGCGAGGTGAGTGTGTCGGAGATGGTGAGCGCCTATACCGCCTTTGCCAACCACGGCATCAGGACCTCGCCGCTCTTTGTGAGCCGCATCGAGGACAACGAAGGCAACACGATAGCCACCTTCCAGCCCCGCATGAACGAGGTGATCAGCGCCGACAACGCCATGAAGATGCTTACCATGCTGATGGGCGTGGTAGACCAGGGTACGGCGGGACGACTGAGATACCGCTACAACATGGAGGGACAGATAGGAGCGAAGACGGGAACCACCAACAACAACAGCGACGGATGGTTCATTGGCTTCACACCGCAGTTGGTGACAGGCTGCTGGGTGGGAGGCGAGGACCGCGACATCCACTTCGACTCCATGAGTATGGGACAGGGAGCCACGATGGCGCTCCCCATCTGGGCCATCTTCATGAAGAAGGTTTATGCCGACCCAACGCTGGGCTTCAGTCCGATGGAGAAGTTTGATATTCCTGCTGACTATAATCCCTGTGCGAGTAAGACGGAAGATGAATTCGGTGAAGAAGGCATCGATGAAGTTTTTGAATAAGCAAGCATCCTGCAATGATGGCAATATAGATGAGGCCTAATTGCAGGATGCTTATTTTTATCCCCTCTATGCAGGCTCCCGGCAGCTTGACTATCAGCTGCAGGGTATGCTGGGTGGCAGAGGTGGTGAGGCTCAGCAGGTATGACAGTCCGCCCTGCAGCAGGGAAAATCCCGGCAGGAGGAAGAACGAGAGCAGCAGCGACAGACTGACATAGATGATGACCGTGGCAGCGGGAATGGCGACAAACGAGCTGAGTACGGAATAGCAGGCGATGTTGCCGAAATAATAGCACACCAGCGGTGTGGTTCCCACCTGGGCAGCCACCGATACCGCCACAATTGCCCATGCCCAGCCCAAGGGCTTGCGGCGGGTGACCGAGGCAGGCAGAAGGCTGTAGATGGGCTTGTAGAGCAACAGGATGGACAGCACGGCGGCAAAGGACAGCTGAAAGCTGATGTCGAAGAGGTGGAGAGGCTGGATGATGAGCATCACGATGGCAGCGAGAGTCAGGTTGCTCACAGCCGTCGAGTTGCGTCTGGTGAGCAGGGCGAAACAGTAGATGCTGATCATTGAGGCAGCTCTGACGGCACTGGCAGGCAGGGCGATGAGAAACACGTATGCCCAGATGGCAGTCACGCTGATGGGTACGGCGATGAGCCGCCATCGTTTTCTGCCTCCTGCCAGGAGGATGAAGAGCTGAAAGATGATGCCGATATGCAGTCCGCTGATGGCCAGGATATGGCTGGCACCCGAGGCCTTGAAGGTTTGTCGGGTGTCCTTGCTGAGGCTGCCTTTCTCGCCCAGTGTCATGGCGGTGATGATGGCTTGCTGCTGCGATGCAAGATGCTGGCTGCCAATGCGTTCTGTGAGTTCGCTTCGCAGACTGAGAGCCTTCAGGCGGGTGCGGTCGAGCGCCGACAGATGGCTGTAGGAACGTGTCGCTGCGGGTTGCCGGTTCTGCTCTTCCTGCAGAGAGGTGAGCAGGGCGCCAGCTATCAGGAAGGCGGCGAGGATGAGGAGCGACTTGTGCAGCTCGTTCTTCACCAAGATGGCGAAGGCAGAGGCGGCGAGCATGATGAGCAGCCAGTAGGAGGGAGGAAGGGTGACGACGTGGAAGTGCGCAATGACAATGCCCGACACAAGCATCAAGCAGAGAGCCTGAGTGGGGCACGAATTGAAGAACTTTCGCCTTCTGAGGACTGTCTTTGCGCCAGAAATCTTCATTTAATCTTTAATTTCTGCAAATATAGGATTTTTTTTTCGTCTAAATGTAGTTTTTTTTGTAATTTTGCAAAGTTTTATAGAATACAATAAAAATCATTATAATGAACGTTTCATACAAATGGCTTAAAGAATACGTCGATTTCGACCTTACTCCCCAGGAGACAGCGGACGCGCTGACTTCTTGCGGTCTCGAAGTCGATGCTTTGGAAGAAGTACAGTCCATTAAGGGTGGACTGAAGGGTCTTTACGTAGGTAAAGTGTTGACATGCGAGATGCATCCCAATAGCGATCACCTCCATGTCACTACTGTAGATTTGGGCAAGGGCGAGCCCCAGCAGATTGTATGCGGTGCCCCCAACGTGGCAGCAGGACAGAAAGTTATCGTAGCCGACCTGGGCTGCGTGCTTTACGACGGCGACCAGAGTTTCACCATCAAGCGCAGCAAGCTTCGTGGCGTGGAGAGTCTCGGCATGATCTGTGCCGAGGACGAGATAGGAGTAGGAACCTCTCACGACGGCATCATCGTGCTGCCAGAGGATGCTCCCGTAGGTCAGCCAGCAGCAGAGTATTATCACTTGGAGAGCGATTGGCTCATCGAGATAGACATCACAGCCAACCGCGCTGATGCCCTGGGTCACTGGGGTGTGGCACGCGACCTCTATGCATGGCTGAAGCAGAACGGCTACAAGACCAGTCTGCATCGTCCTTCGTGCGATGAGTTCGTTGTCGACAACGAGGACCTGCCTATCGAGGTGGAGATTCAGAACACCGAAGCCTGCAAGCGCTATGCCTGTGTGAGCATCACCGACTGCGAGGTGAAGGAGAGTCCTAAGTGGCTGCAGGACAAGCTGAACATCATCGGCTTGCGTCCTATCAACAACATCGTGGACATCACCAACTATATCATGATGGCTTACGGACAGCCACTGCACTGCTTTGATGCCGACATGGTGACAGGACATAAGATCGTGGTACGCACCCAGCCAGAGGGAACCAAGTTTGTGACCCTCGACGGTGAGGAGCATACCCTGGGCGAGCACGACCTGAGCATCTGCAACGCCGAGGAGCCTATGTGTATCGCAGGCATCTTTGGCGGTAAGGGTTCGGGAACCTACGACACCACCAAGAATGTGGTGTTGGAGAGTGCCTACTTCCATCCAACATGGATTCGCAAGAGTGCCCGCCGTCACGGACTGAGCACCGACGCCAGCTATCGTTTTGAGCGCGGTGTAGACCCCAACGGACAGATTTATGCCCTCAAGCAGGCTGCCATCCTCTGCAAGCAGTTGGCAGGCGGAAAGATCAGCATGCAGATCAAGGACGTATATCCAGAGCCTATCCAGGATTTCCCTGTGCGCCTGAACTATGAGTATGCACACCGTCTCATCGGTAAGGAGATCGGTGCAGAGACCATCAAGAATATCGCCACCTCATTGGAGATGAAGATTGTGAAGGAAGACGCCGAGGGTCTCGACCTCCTCGTTCCAGCCTTCCGTGTTGACGTGCAGCGTCCTTGCGACGTGGTGGAGGACATCCTGCGTATCTACGGATACAACAACGTGGAGATTCCGACCCAGCTGAAGAGCTCGCTCACCGTACAGGGCGAGGAAGACAAGCACTACCACACCCAGAACATCGTGGCAGAGCAGTTGGTAGGCGAGGGCTTCATGGAGATACTGAACAACTCGCTCACCAAGGCAAGCTATTATACCGACTTCGAGCTCAACGCATATCCCGACGAGCACACCGTGAAGGTGATGAACCCTCTGAGTGCCGACCTGGGAGTGATGCGCCAGACCATGCTCTTCGGTGGACTGGAGAGTGTGTCGCGCAACATCAACCACAAGAGCCAAAACCTGAAGTTCTTCGAGGTGGGCAACACCTATTTATATAATAAGGAGAAATGGGATGCCGAGAATCCTATCAAGGGCTACAGCCAGGAAGGTCACATCTCGCTCTTCATCACCGGTAAGCGCGTAGAAGGCAACTGGGCTCATGCCGACGAGCAGAGCTGCATCTACGAGCTGAAGGCTGTGGTGGAGAACATCCTGCGCCGTGTGGGTATGCCACAGAACAATGTGGTGCTGAAGCACAGCGACAACAATATCTTCTCAAAGGGTGTGCAGTATGAGACCCGTGCCGGAAAGGTATTGGTAGAGATGGGTATCCTGAGCCTGAAGTTGAAGAAGGCTTTCGATATCGAGCAGGACGTGTTCTATGCCGATGTGCACTGGGACAACCTGATGAAGGCCATCAAGAAGGTGAGCCTCACCTATACCGATATCAGCAAGTATCCTTCTGTAAGCCGCGACCTGGCACTCTTGGTCGACAAGAGTGTGGAGTTTGAGCAGATAGAGATGATCGCCCGTCAGACAGAGAAGAAGCTCCTCAAGAGTGTGGTTCTCTTCGACGTGTATGAGGGCAAGAACCTGCCAGAGGGCAAGAAGAGCTACGCAGTGAACTTCATCCTGCAGGACGAGGAGAAGACTCTCAACGACAAGCAGATCGATGCCATCATGAAGAAACTCATTGCCAACCTCACAGGCAAGTTGAATGCTGAATTGAGATAATTTTGGAGTTAACTCCTTCACATCATATAAAATAAGTATAACAACAAAACATATTAAATTTTATTCCAATGGGAAGAGCATTTGAATATCGTAAGGCTACAAAGCTGAAAAGATGGGGCCACATGGCCAAGACATTTACTAAGTTAGGTAAGCAGATTGCAATTGCAGTAAAGGCTGGCGGTCCAGAGCCAGAGAACAACCCTACCTTGCGTGCTATCATCGCCAACTGTAAGCGTGAGAACATGCCTAAGGATAACATCGCACGTGCCATCAAGAACGCTTGTGGCAAGGATACAAGCGATTACAAGGAGGTGACTTACGAGGGATATGGTCCTCACGGTGTTGCCATCTTCGTTGACACATTGACAGACAACACCACACGTACCGTAGGTGACGTGCGCTCAGTGTTCAATAAGTTCAATGGCAACATGGGTACCACAGGTTCACTTTCTTTCCTCTTCGACCACAAGGCTGTATTCACCTTCAAGAAGAAGGAAGGCATGGATATGGACGAGATGATTCTTGACCTGATCGACTATGGTGTAGAGGATGAGTTCGACGAGGATGAGGAGAACAACGAGATCACTATCTACGGTGCTCCTACAAGCTTCGGCGACATCCAGAAGCACTTGGAGGCTGAGGGCTTCGAGGTAACTGGTGCTGAGTTCACCTACATTCCTAACGATTTGAAGGATGTTACTGCTGAGGAGCGTGAGACTATCGACAAGATGGTTGAGAAGTTGGAGGAGTTTGACGATGTTCAGACTGTCTATACCAACATGAAGCCAGAAATTCCTGCTGACGCTGAATAAGTTTTCTATGATCAACAACGAGAATGTAAAGCATCTTACCAAGGTGACTTATCAGACTCATGGTACCTGCTCCAAATACATCTGCATCAGTGTAGATGAGAATGGAGTCGTACAGGATGCGCAGTTTATCGGTGGTTGTGATGGCAATACCAAGGGCGTTTGTTCCTTGATAAGAGGTATGAAGGCGCAGGAAGTGATTGCCCGATTGAAGGGTATTACCTGCGGCAACAAACCAACAAGCTGTCCAGACCAGTTGGCAACTGCACTTCAGGAAATGGGGTACTAAATGTAAAAGACAGCATTACTGGTCGGTTTCCAGTAGAAACAATATAAAAGTCCCGAAGAATTAAATCTTTCTTCGGGACTTTTTCTGCTTGTAATCTTTTTCTGCTTTTAATCTTTGTCTTTTCTGCTTTTAATTAATGACCTTTTCTGTCTTAATATTTAAAGGTTTCGTCCAATAGAACTTCCTTTGGATTTTTAGCAGAATGATAGATGAATCTGAAAGCAAAATGGGCTTCTTTGTATTTCTGAAGTCCTGGATTATTGTCTAATGACTGCTTTTGTGCATCATAGAGTTTCTTGTGGTTCTGTTTGATGAGTATGGCATTATCTGCCTTGTTTCTCAAAGTCATATAATAAATATAGGTACGGGTATTCTTGTCGAATACCGTACTGTCTGTGCGCCCATCATTCACGAAAGGAGTAGGGCATACTTT
>OIYP01000553.1_pt1 | contig 23816 bp, 18 predicted proteins | sample 1588261 | NCBI WGS metagenome assembly OIYP01 (sample SAMN03283293) | human gut metagenome | biome: human-associated habitat; material: feces | host: Homo sapiens | place: Peru | collected 2012
TTTTAATATGTTCATTTATCGTCGGTAAACCAACATCATACAATGTGGCCATCATTCTCTGTGTCAGCCATATATTTTCATCCTCATAGCGCATCTCAACACTGTCCTGCTGATCACCAACAGAGGCAACATAGGTTAAGTATTCTGCCGCGCTGGAGCGGATAGTTATCTCATCTTTTTTCTTTTTCAACTTAATCTCCTCTTATTGCTTTCTTTTTTTTATAGTACTACCTGCTCATCCTTTGCCACTGGAATATACACATTATATTATCCTACAAATTCTCTGTCAATTCTCGAAAACCCTTTATAGCTCATACCTTGCCTTTCTTCACGCACACAACAAGACTGGCACCGCATTCCGGGCAAACCATATACGAAGTTGTACTAGCTGACTCCATAAGAAATGCCCCACATCTGTGGCAACATACCACACATTCCCCAGTTTTTTCCTCCGCAAAACTCACCAACATCACGCCTCCTTTGACTGATAAGCTGATATCTCTCATTCGGAAAAGGGAAAGAAACCGATATGATGAGTGTACATAATTCTCCCGACAATGACCTTTCCGTAAGTGTAGTCAACACTGCCATTATCAACTGCAATGACTATTCTGATCTTTTAAACTGTTTAGCGCACATTATTCAAGGTTCTTAATGACCTTGACGGCTACACCCTGAATCTTACAGTCTGAAACAATGATGTCCTTCATGGTCTTATTCTCAGGATGAAGTCTGATTTTCTGATTCTCTTTGTCTACAAAATAGCGCTTCAGCGTGTTCTCATTCGCTACCAAGGCAACAACAATATCGCCATCCATGGCTTCTGACTGCTTCCTGACAAGTACCAGATCTCCCGGAGATATTCCAGCTTCAATCATAGACTCGCCCTTTGCCCTAAGTAAGAAAAAAGTCCCTTTGCCAAACATCGAGGCAGGCAATGACACATATTCCTCTACATACTCTTCCTCCAGCGTAGGCACGCCGCAGGAAACAGCACCAAGTAGTGCCACACTTGTAAACTCTGTCTGAACCTTCTCGGTCTGTTCAGTAGAAATCTGCTGGCCATCATATCTGATCATGCCATTCTCATTCATGGCTACCAGGTACTTATATGCAGTTCCTCTGGCAATACCGACCGCATCTGCAATCTGCGTTGTAGACGGTGAGTGGCGATAATTCTTGTAGTATTCTTCTACAAATGCCTTAATAATACCCATAAGCTCTGTAGATTTGTGTCTCATACGCCGCTCCTTTCTAAAGGAAGCAAACTGCTTTCGTTGCTTCCTGATTAAAAGTATAATACTTCGAATGCGCGTTTGCAATAACAATCTACAAAAAGTTTGTAATGGCCGATAAGCCGCGAAAATCGTGCACTCCCACTTTTATGTTTCTATGATAGTAAAAGACCTGTCCCTATATAGGGACAGGCGCTGTGATTTTTACTTCTGAAATTCTTTATAAACCAGCTCATAATTATTCAAATAATCATTAAAATCCATTTTATAAATTTTTGCTTGATGCTCATCCGCTATATCAAACAAGCAATCTGCATTCTTAGCAGAACAACCTCTTCCAATATAAATCGCCTTGGGCTTCGCATCAATGAAAGGCATCCCCTCAGCATTCGAAGCAATGATACACCTATATTCTTTTTCATATGACCAGGATGTATGTTTTAAGTTATATAGCAACTGCGTGAGATATATAAGAGTTCTATCTTTCAACATCGTCACTAGATTTCCGCTTTGTTCAGTCTCATCAATGGATTCTGATATTTTTAAAGCTTGCTTTACCATTTCCGATGATATATCAAGTCTTTGATCTGTATATTGAACCGGAAATAGACATGATTTCAAATCCAAACTATCTTTTACATCATATGCAACACAAAAACCCTTATGATTATTTGCATAATGTGCCCACATTGGCATACTCTGAACTCCGTTACCGGTAAAACAAGAAACTCTTACAAATTCACTAAAATCATCAATGAGACTTCCCCCACAATGCTTTAACCTTTCAACATTCTCCAATTCTTTAGGATTATAAAAAAATGCACGTCCATCAAAAGGATCATTGAATCCTTTGATTTCTGACATATATACTTTACCCTTATACAGTGTATCAAGATTTTCTTTATCGCGTTTTTCAGATATATCTAGAGCGTAATACTTATACACTGTATCAGGAATATACAACCGAATTACTTTATAAAGAGCCTTAAATACCTCATCACGTAATATAGATTCTTCGGGTTTTAAAAGCAATGCAGACATCTTAAAATAATCTACAAGATATTCTTTCCTCCATTTATTGATTTCCCAGTTTTTCTCATCAATTTTTTTAATATTAGATTCTATTATTATATCTTCGATTCTCACTACTGAATCCTCATAATATCAATAAAAACTTAAACTTCAAAAGCTATCTTTGGTTTATATTCACTTATTATTTATTCGGTTTTCTATTTCTTTATCAAATGCAAAATCCGGTTGTCCTTGTCTTGCATAATAAGCCGAAAAACGATTCATTATATTCTTTACAAATGTATCTTGAACTTTAATACCCCGACTATCAAACTTATCAAAGAATTTATCAGAAGAAACAGTAACAACTCTTCTAAAATTAATAATGCCGCCATCAAACATTGAATTATCCGGTAACCAATGATAAAACTCTTTTTTATTTTTAACTATTTCAGATAATTTTGATTTTCCTAGTCCAGTCGGCACAGCCTCTATTGCGCATAACATAAGAGTCTCAGTCTTAGGCTTCCCATCATGAAGTGCCAAATCGCATGGAGGAGAAAGCAAAATATAATACTCGCATTTATCTTTATGCAAAAAAATATCTCCTGTATGTAACCTATTTTCCATACCTTTGAGTGAAATATAAGTTTCTTCAGTACAATAAGCAGTTCCTTCTTCACTCAGTCCTTCAAGCAAATGCGCAAGGATATATCTTAAAAGAATTGATTCAGTATCAATTCCTTCTGTACTATATTTTCTCCAAGTATCTAACTGTGGATAAATATTATTCCAGAAAACAGAAACCATTTTCTTCTCAATAATTCCTTTGCCACCTAAAACATCGAACAATCCAGTATTATCGATTTCTATTAGCTCGTTAATTATTTCCTTGTATTTCGCTTCCCCCTTTATATATATAGGAATATTCGTCTCTTCATCTGCTTTAAATCCTGGCGTAGCAGTCATTACTGCAACAGGCAATCTATACGTAGAAATAATATCTTTAATCACATCATTTCCACTTTTATCTGTACCATCATCGATTTTTATATCAATAATTGCCCCATGATAATTATTCAATTTGAGCTTCTCAATCGCTTCACCAACCGTCTTCGTAACATCAATCATTATTGATATATCTGCGTTTTCCTCATTCATTATGTCAACTGAATCCGTACAATTCTTAGCGTCATCATCAGTGTCTTCAACCAGCAATATGCTATAGCATTTCATGTTTTTAGTTTTCCTTCCTCTGTAATGTAAAGTGAGCTCCACTTTCCGACCAAATTGCCCTTAAGTCCAATGAATTTCTTTCTGCGGCCTCACCAGCAATAGCCAATCCTAAACCTGTACCATCTGGCTTTGTTGAAAACTCAGGCTCATATATCACCCCGGATTCAATCAATTCTTGACTAATACCTGGTCCAGAATCTTGATAATCAATTAAGAACTGCTCATCTTCGACAGTAATTGTTATTTCTTTTTTGTCGGAACCTGCGTGATTAATCCAATAAATACTGTTATCAAGCAAATTCGTAAAAACGGTGTAAAAATCCTGTTCCCATCCATAGAATTTTCTATCTTCACTGCAATTAATCTCAACTGTTATTGAGCAATCCTTCAACTCATGCTCAAATACCGCAACTACATCTGTAAACATTTTTTTTGCAAAAAACACTTTTCGTGTATCTCTTTTCTTCGATGCCAAAGGATCCAGCCGACTAAATAATCGCGCAAAAATATCCCCATTTCTATCATAACCATCTGTAATTTCCAGCATTTTATCTGCATACTTATCATCATGATTTGACAGAAATTTTTTATGATAATATTCAAGATTGTCCCTCTGGTTTTTAAAATAATTTAACGGTTTTCTACCTTCATGAAGAACAATATTAATTATTTTTCCTAATGTGGCTTGTCCTTGATATACAGCTATTGCATTTCTAATATCCTCAACAGCTTGGTTATTTTTCCTCTCTTCCTCATTTATAAGCTTGTTTATCGCCTCAACTGATTCATTCGAAACATTTTCCTTAATTAACAGATTATCAACAGACTTTTTCAACTCCGTATAGTCATATAACCCATTTAATTTTTTTTCTATCTTGTCTTGCTCTCTTGTTTCTCCAAGCTTTCTTCGAAGGGTAAATCTTCTTGTTTCAAGTTCACTTATTACTTGATTTGTTATGCTCTTTAATCTTTCATATGCATAGTTCTCTTTAAGACCATCTCTAGCACTTTTTTCTTCTAGACCTGATAATTCCTCCGATTGAATCTGTACGTATCCGACCGCTTGATCGCTACCAATCTTTCTAGAAGGGCTCTGTACCCTAGTTTTATTTAATAAGAGCCAATCATACTCAGGATCCCCTAAAGGCCTTATTCTAAAACCATTTCTATATACACCTATTCCATTTACTTTGTTTAACAATTGTTTTGCTTCCAATTGCGTCAGATATTTTCCAGAAATAGGATCTTTTAATCCTCTATTAATAAGCCCTTCTATTGAAGACCTATCTCTATCGTAGACCCTTATGTCAAATGACAAATCACCGCAACCAGTTTCTTCATTCATATCTAATTCAATCGTTTCAACTATAGCATTTTGAATCTTCTGAGTTTCATATTTTAGACAACCTTTTCCATCACTATTAATTGTTCCACTTATACGATAGTCATAAAACTGCATTATAGGAAATGCCTCTAGTTTTTCTTCTTTTATGTCAATATCGCCAAAGCCTTCCACTGTAAGCACAATATCAAACTTATCAAGTTGTCCCATTATTTCTTTTGGAGCAATCAGCTTCTTTAATTCAAACTTTAACTTATCTATCTTCTTCTCATTCCAATATGCTGACTCCTCACCATTTGAAACAATTACAATACTTGTTCCCGGATCTTTATCCGTCTTTTCTGACACAACATTTATTTTTACCTGATCTAAATATTGTACTTCTGCAAACTCAGACCAATTAATTGATACAGTATTCTCTATGCCATCAGCTGTACTAGTTTTCATTACAAAACTATTCCCCAATATGCTAGCTGCATATCTACCTATACCCTTCCTTCCCTGCATAATTCTTCCAGACGGGCTCTTGCGATTATTTTTTTTATTTTCGGTCGATGGTACAAGCCATTTCTCAGCAATGTCCCTAGATGACATACCATGTCCATGGTCAATAACAGAAATTGTTATATCATCGTTGTTCTTAATAATAGCTATATTTACATCCCTAGAATCAGCATCATATGCATTTTTCACAAGTTCAACTAATGCAGCGCATTGATCTTGTATTAATTCCTCACCAATAGTTAAGACATGTCTTCCTGCTGGGCGAATTGTATAACTTGCTTCTCCACCTTCTTGATCAATAATATTTGCTGCCTGTTCTTCAAGCAATAATTGCTCTTTTTTCATTTCAGCAATTTTGCTTTGTATTTCTTTAAGCTTATCCATAAAATTCACCCTTTCCTATAATTAGTTCCAATATTCTTTTTCATTCTAATTATGCCATTCTATTTGAGTCACTTTACAGAAAGAATACTGTTTTAGCTTCATTATCTTTGACCCGATTTATTCCACAATTGTAATCATAGATTTCAACTCATCCAATGTCAAAACTGCATTTCTTCGCCTATGAATCATCCTATGACAATTAGAACATACAACAATCATGTCCTTTTCTGGGTTTACTTCTACCTGTTCATCAACAGTTGAAAGTGGCACAACATGATGCACCTCGATATAATTCTTACCTTGTTCTCCATAAAAGCTTTCAAAATCAAATCCGCATGCCATACATTTAGTTCCATGAATTTCTATTGCTTTCTTACGTAATTTAGGTTTTCTCTCATATCGTGTTACATAATAAACTTTCTTTCCACCTTCTTTTTCAATACAATATGAGTCAGCTTTTTCCTGCTCTACATCTTCATTACATAATTTAATACTAATTTCCTCATCGCTGAGATAACCAAGTAATTCATTATATGAATCATCTCCAGTCAGCTTTATTTGTTCAATCGCATCTTTAACATCCATTCCTTTAAATATTCCCTTAAATGGATCTTTAATTCCTAAATAATGCAATATCCCCATAGATTGCCAACCTCTAGTATGGTTTTCATCGAGTTTTAAAACCATGCGGTCAATTTTACGATAAGACATTCCATCAAATAAATATGCTTTTATAACCTTCACATGTTCCTCATGTGAATAATCATCAAACTCTCTTCTTCTTTCTGCGTTCGCCAACTTTGGAATTTGCATAATCTTCCCCCTATATTTCAATAAATTCTTTCTTAAACACTAATTCTGTAAAGACGCCATCTACTTGTTTAGCAATCTTCTTAGACTCTGCCAGCATTCCTAACTCGATATTCCCTTGCTGACCATGGTATGAAAGATTTGCAGAAGTTATAAGCGTTTTGTTCTGATCAACAGAAATCATCTTTGCATGTAAAGCTGCCATTGATTCTTCAGACTTCTTGTAGTTATAAATCTTTAGAAATCGTCCCTTGTATCGCAACAGCTTATCAAAACTTTCTTGACTATCTATGTCGTTCACAAAGAACTTCACAAAAACTCCGCTCTGACTCTTTTGAATTATAATATCTACCAAATCAGCAAAATACGAAGACAACGAATACCCAGTAATAATTATGCTACTATTGGCTTCCTCAAGCATGGTCCTTACAACATTCATTGTAGTTCTAGCATTAATTGAAAATGAAGGTGGCGCAGTAACCACTAATGATACTTTGTCAGAATCATCCTGCATTAATGCTTGGCCAAATAATGAAGCCAAATCATCACAGGAATCGCCAACTCCCGGAAATGCTTGTTTAAGCATTTCCGATGCCTTAGAAGTTCCATTTTCCTGATCTTCCTTTATTGTATTAAACAAAATATCTGGATTTACAGATCTACCTGGCATAAATCATTCACCAACTCTCTAAAATATGCATTATCCTCTCTACCTGGAATAGGTACTACCAAACCTCTATCAAGCATTCTATTACCATTTTCACACGCCGTTTCCGAAATCATACAGCAAGAATGGCATGCCGCTCCATTGGAATTTTTTCCAGCAGGCATATTACTCATGCATTCTGGGTCATTTGTACATACTAATGCTTCTTGAAATGCATCTCTCATAATACCTGTTAACTGAGAAATACTTCCTAACTCCACAAGTCCTCCTAGAGAACCTTCTTTATCCGCACTTCCTGTATAAAGCAAAATTCCCGCCATATTATCGCCGAAATATATTCTCTCTCTAATCGCAGAAGAAGAATAACCTGACGACATAGACATCTGCTTAATCAATAAATGTGCAAAAGTATGCATTAACACATAGACTGCATTTCGTACAGAAGTTATTGTCCATCCCTTAGACTGACAAAAGTCCTTATATGATTCGGCATAACGCTCTGAAATATCTTTTACAGCAGGTATTCCTAACCACTTTGAAAGCATCTCTTTATTAAACTCAATAAAAATACCTTCACCATTGACTTCAGCTGCCGGTAACCATCTCTCATTTCTTCCTTTGCTAAGAGTCACTATATTAGGTTGATTAGCTGGATCTGCATCTGGATCCGGAGCATCAACTCTAGTAAATCCCAATAACACCCTTACTTCACGCAATCTTGTAACTCTTACAATTTTGCTAAAATATTTCTGCAAGTAAGAAGGCAATGGATCTTCTTCTGCCTTAAAGTGCTTCTTATTCGATTGATAAGCAGGATCTGAATGATGGGTTATGGCATTGTATTCCATCTGCTTAATCTCAGTGAATTCCTTTATGTTATTCATACGCTTGGTGAGAGCTTCATCAAATTCTTCCTTTGAGTAAGCAGCAAAATACATATCATATATTTTTGCAACACCATCATCGCCCATCAATTGTTTTGCCAATTCAATATCTCTTAGGTGCTCATCAATAAGATTGTAAAGTGGATTAATCCATGGTGGAATTGATATCGCACTTTTACTTACTGCGAAATAAACATTTGATGCACCGCGCTGTGATGGAATTATCTGCTTTCCACATTTTTGATTCTTTACATTAGGTCTAAATGGATGATGACCAGGGCAAACCAATCCATCAAAATTATCCTTTTGTGTTGCACCGCTCATACTCCGTTTTGCCCCACAACTGCACTGCACCCACATATCTGCCAACGTAGATGTGTTTCCTGTTGAGAACATCTTCAATGAACCTTTACAATCTGCATTTCCACGATGAACCCACCAGCTCCAAGGAAAATCTGCCATATGCCCATTTTCACACATAGTTATAAATCTGGCAGGATATGCGGTCCTATGACATTCAGGGCAAGTAACACCATATCTTATGTATTTATCTACATCAAAATTTTCCCTTGCATCAAACAATCTACCGCACTTTGAATTCGAACACACATGCCAATACGGAAAAGATACAACCGGCACATCACCATTCGAACTCGTCCTTGGCATATAGAAACAATCAACACCAAGATATGACGCTAATCTACCATCTATAATCTTTTGTCCTTTTTCCTTCCAATATGAAATATCTAAAACTGTAACTGAGTCTTTTACGGCGTCTACAACGGAACCTGGCCCAAATGTAGTAATAATTTGATTAGGTCGTAATTCCCCCAGCTTATTCTTGTCAAAAAAAGCCATCTTAATCCTCCGTGTAGTAATACATATTTGCTGAGCTCTCGACTTCTCTCATTGACTGAAGAGTAGGTTTTTCAGTATCAACATGAGGCTTGTCATATGGATTCATCAATCTGTTATATCGCTCAGTTCCCACAACATAATAGCGAAGTGGTTTTTCTTGTGCTGCCCTAAGCTTCCACCAATCAATGAATTGATCTATCTCATCACTTGCATCTGCTTTTACTGCCGGCTTAATTATATTAAGCCGTTCAAGAATTAATTCCTTTACTTCGTCTATCTCTTCATTTGTTAAGCTTGCAATGGCAGAAGCATCCGCATTATTTGCAAGATTCGGGAATTTCAATCTTATAGCAGATATAATTACTGCATGTAAAACTCTATCTCTAGCTCTAGCAGAAAAAGGAGTTGCTGTAGTTCCTTCAACAAATCTATATAGCTGAGAATGATACCCCGAAAAATTCTCATAATGTGATAAATCTCGTGGTCTATATGCGTTATACAAAGTGACTACAAGACCAGGATATTTTCTACCTATACGGCTTGTGGCCTGAATATACTCAGAATTCTGTTTTGGCTGACCAGTCACCACCATTAGTCCAAGTCTATCGATATCCATACCAACTGCTATCATATTTGTAGCAACAGCAGTATCTAAACAATCCTTTGATTCACATGTCGTTTCCAATTGCTTTAGCTTCTCTGGAATCTGGTATGATGACATACGAGATGTAATCTCAACATTCCTATTTAAGAATCTTTGCTTTTCTAAACCATATTTATTTTTTATACGCTTTATCCTCTTAGGAATATCGTCTTGCAAAAGACGCACTGCGCCACCAAGCTCACGTATACTGTTAAAATATCCAACTAACGAGTAGTATGGATCAATTACATCTTTAAACTCTTCCTCTTGTGACAATGTATACGCAGACTGAAGTATAATTGCATATATTCTCAACAATGCTGTTTTTACTGATTGTCCAGGCGCACATACACCTACATATTTTCTAAATGGATTATCCTTTATAGAAAGCTCCTTAATAAAGAAGCTATCCCCTATTTCAAAACCATTCGGTGGAAATTGAGTTGTCATGTCTCGGCCATACAAGCATTTAGTCTGGGTAGCAGCATTCTTTATGGTAGCTGTTGAAACGACATATTTCGGTTTAATACCATCATATGTACACATATCCTCGATAATAGTTTCATATGCGCCATAGACCGTACCCAATGGTCCGGTAATTAAGTGTAACTCATCCTGAATAATTAATTCTGGCGGTAAAAAAGGTTTAACATCCACTAATGATGATGTAGGCAATGTTGCAGTCTTATTATGTCTTGAATGCTCAGCCCCCATTGCTACATATCCATCTCTGCTACATTTTCTATCTACCCTGCCAAAAAGTGCATTGGTATTTACATCCCATGGTAAGCGTGCAAATTTGTCAACTGTGGACAAAATGATAGTTGGACATTTTGCATATATCTCTTCGTCAACCAAATACACCGGAATAGGTATTCTATTATCTTTGTATCGATAAAATTCACAATGCTCATCTGAGCAGTATATTTCAATTGACTTCTTCTCAGGTTCAATATTAAAATTCTCTTCTTTAAGAGGTTTTCCACAAAAAGGACATGTTAAAAGCTGCTTGAACACTTTATTATGTGCACTTCTTGCCGCAGAAGGATAATCTGGCTTCTCAATAAATTCATCAAATTTATTCGGAGTAACGCCTCCACCAACCCAGAATCCAATACTGATTGGTTCATTACCATACTTTTCCGGCATCCTACGCCTAGTTAACTCAGCAGCGACAACCATTTTTGTAATACGATCCCTCTGCTGTGTAGTTAATAATCTAAGAGTATAACGAAGCATTACTGTAACTCCGCCATCAGCATTGTATTTTGCATTACTATTTGCTCTCAATCTTCTATTCGCAATGACAAATGCCATTAAACCTAAGTATGCTTCTGTTTTTCCTCCACCTGTCGGGAAATATAAAAGATCAACTATTTCGCGATCCTTATGCTTAGGATTAACAATTCCAGATAGATTCATAAGAATAAATGCAATCTGAAATGGTCTCCAACCAAAATTATTGTTAGAATCCTTTGGATTAACAAATTCCTTAAAATTGCAATCTATTCCTGCCCCGTTTTTCTTAGAGTAATTCTTAATGCTATTCTGATAATAGATAACCATATTCATAAAACGAAATGCTTCAAAAGCTATTTCATCTGTCTCAATCACATGGATTCCTTCTCTTATTCTTGTTAACGCATCTAAACATCTACTAATTACATTATTACCAATTTTATTAGCAAAATCCTCATCTTTCATTCGTGAATTAGCTTTTAAAGTTTTTTCTATCCAATTAGCATATGAATCAGCAAGCGTATTCAATTTATCTAGGATTTCATCTTTTTTACCCTTACTAGCCATTAATGATGTAGAAAAATAATTTTCATCAAAGCCATCTAAAGCTGCACTAACGCCAGGAAATTCATTTTCAGGAATAAACGCTGACTCAACGCATGTAGATTTACCATTTATTGGTTCATCCCATACAGCAGCACAACCCCTTCCTCTCCCCAAAATTGGTCTCTGCTCAAAATAAAACTCATCTTCTGTTAATATTTCTCTGCATATATGTTCTGCTAGGAAAACATAAGAATTGTCTTTTGCATACGCTTTCAGATGCACCTGAAACATCATTCCTTCAGCTGCATTTTCTGGATTATTTCTTTTATTAACTATATATACAGTAATAAGCGAATATTGACCTTTTAATCCAATCTTTGACATATGAAGATGAACATTTGAATCGGACACTAATTTATACTCTTTCGTTCTATTACTATCACTAAGGTCCAACTCAATTGTTTCTGTCATTGGAATTCGAGTATATATTATCTTACTATGTTCTTTTCCATCTTCATCCTCATATTTTTTTGAAGACTTTACATAGTCTCCCCAAGACACATCTATGCTAATTGTTTTCGTTGTATTTTCAACATAAAAACTAATACCCATAGATGAAGGGATTTGAAAATGAGTTGTCATAATCGGCTCATTATCATCATCTTCACCAGCCGTATAATCTTCCCCGTCTTCATATGCCATATCTGCATCAACTTCTTGCTCATCTTCAACGCTATTTTCATCCTTTTGAATATCAAGCATTCCGACAAGGTACGCAAACTTAGGGCTTTCTTCTAATATTTCCTTTTCTTCTCTAGGTCCAATAAGATCCAGACGTATATCATCTATTATTTTCTGACGTACTTCCGAATACTTAAATCTATCAGGCATAAGTACTTATCCCCCTTTAAAACTTCAATACTATATTTACAAGAATCACAGGATTGATATCATATTGGGCATTAAATTCCTCTATAGTTCTATCAGCTTCTCTTTTTAAAGCTTTAACCTTTTCTCCTATACCATCCTGCTGTTTATCGAGTTGCTTTTTCTTTTCTGCAGCCTTCTTTAAAATATCCTCTTTTTCATATCTATTTGAAGACATAGATTCCTCAATCAATAGATTTTCTATCTCTTTCTGAAGATCCTGCATTTTTAACGAAATTTGGTCTATTTGTATCTTGAACCAATTATCTATTTTTTCTTTGTTATAGTCCTTAATAGTTTGAACAGAGTCCTCATATTTTTTGCTCATTTCAAGCAACAATTTATCGTATATTTTTCGATAGTTTTCTTCCTCTTTTGGTGTAGGAGTAAAAAACTTAATATCAGAATCATCTGCATCTTCTATCGCTATAACAATATCCTTCTCATCAAAATCAACATATTCTCCGTTCTCATCGCAAAGTAGTAGCACAGGGAAAAGTATCTCTGTGTTATTACAAAAAGCGCCTAAAAACAAAGTTCCATGTGAGCCCAAACTGTCTCGTCCCCAGTTATCAATTTGCCAATAATAGGTTTTACCATCCATTTCAGGTTCATTAAATTGATTCCAATATTCAACTTCTTTTAGATATTCAGCTATCTCTGCTTTTGTTGCATCAAGAGACGCCTCTTTTGCATCTGGGCTCTCTGTAATTAACAAATTTTGCAGTTTAACAGCTTGACTATTTAACTCTGAATCCAATTTTTTATCCAACTTATCGAACTCATTATCAAATTCATTATTTGAATCACATGATTGATATATATTTAAGACCTGTTGTTCAAAACCAGTTCCAGATTGCAGAGCACCTAGCGCAACATCAGACGCACCAAACACACCATCAAACAATTCAAACTTATGCCTTAAAATCTCATAAACACGCCTATCCGCCGCATTTTCAGTATTTAGTAGATTAATCGCAACTACATCATGCTTTTGTCCATATCTATGACAACGACCGATTCTCTGCTCAATCTTTTGAGGATTCCATGGCAAATCATAATTAATTACAGTATTACAGAACTGAAGATTTAAGCCTTCTGATCCTGAATCCGTAACAATGAGAATCTTGGCGTTGTTCTTGAAATAATCTACAATCGCATGCTTATACTCAACACTGCGACCATAATTAACATTTCCATAGTTTTTCACTTGCCAAGCTCTATAAATCTCTTTTGTCATTGAATCATCGAAATCACCATTAAACAGAATAATATCCGCTTCACTATATCCACTCTTCCTAAGTTCTGATGCAATATATTTCTGTGTTCTTTTTGATTCCGTAAAAACAACTACCTTCTCATCTATTCCTAGCTCTTTTTGATGTTCAAAAGCTGTTGAAATAGCTGTTTTAAGAGCTTCAACCTTAGCATTTTCTGTAATCAATACAGCTGTATCAATTATCTTCTGAACAAGCTCTATTTCTTCTTGGATTTCCTGTTTCTGAACAATGACATCTTCATCTTCTTTATCTTCGAAATCTGATTCATCAATCTCATCCTCAAGAAATTCAAGGAACAAATCAAATCCCTCTTGTGCGTTTGCTGACTTTGATCCCTGGTATAATTTATTAAGTCGTTCTTTAAACACTTCAAAGGTCTCTACCAATGCGAAACTAGAAGAAGCCAACAATTTTCGGATGACCAAAATAATTAAACTTCTATTATTAACAGGAATCGAATATAAAGTTTTTCTTTTAAGAAAAGCATTTACCTAGTTATATAACTCTGCCTCAGCATCACTCAATTTAAAGTCGACTGTAATACATGTTCTCTTTTTAAAATCCATGTATTTTCCAACATCTTTTCTAAGTGTCCTATAAAGAATCGGTGATAACTCTTCTTTCAATTCAGAGTAATCCCCTGACTCAACAAACTTACGATTGAATATTTTTTCTGGCCCAAAAATTCTGTCATCAATAAATGATGCAAGACCATGTAAATCAGACAATCTATTCTGGAGAGGTGTAGCAGTTAAAAGAATCTTTGGTATTCCCTTTGTAATTTCATAGAGATTCTTTGCTCTTTTTGTCCCATGAAAAACATTCCTAAGATTGTGTGCCTCATCAATTACAATAAAATCCCACTTCACCTTAGGAAACGTCTTCATAAGCTTGGACGAATAATCATAAGACACAATGGCAATCTTTGTTTTGTTACTATTTTCAAGCCACGCTTTCCATGTTGATTGATCTTTATCAACAGTCAAACGGTCTAAAATGCTACTCTCTAAATTAAATTTCTCTTCTAACTCAATTTCCCACTGCTTTCTTAACGTAGCTGGCAAAACAATCATTATATTTCTTGCGCCCGCATTAATCACATAATTAATAACTAAACCCGCTTCGATTGTTTTACCTAATCCAACCTCATCAGCAAGTATTATTCCACCCGTTTTAAGTGCTTGTACCGCAGCACAAAAAGCATTTACCTGGTGTGGGTTAGGATCAATATGAGCATTTAACAAACAACTATAATGTGACTCTTTTAATGCTATTTTTTTATATCTGCTGTACTGTTCTAAAAGCAGATTATTCTCCATATTCACTCACCCTGTTTCAATACACTTAATATTCCTTCTGCTATTCCTTTTGCCATCAAAGGTGGAACTGCATTTCCTATTTGAACAAATTGGGCTGTTCTAGGCCCTTCAAAGAAATAATTATCAGGAAACGACTGAATTCTTGCTGCTTCCCTTACTGTTATAGATCTGTGTTGCTCAATATCGGGATGAATAAAATAATGTCCATCTTTTGAAATATGAGCCAACATTGTATGACAGTAATGATCTTTACCTTCCACAACCTTGAATCGATCCACAAATGAATGTCGATTTTTATGAGTCTTAAGCTCCTCAGGAAGGCTATTGTAATTCAATCTACTTCCTTTACCGTCATTCCATGCTTCTATAGCTTTCTTATAGATTTCTATATCCCTTTCTTTATTTGGTCTTGCCTTATGTAATGTAAGAACATCATCATCTGAGCGCAACTTCATTGTCCTTAGATAATCACTATATTCGCCAGACCGATAATTGCTTATATCCTTACCTCCTCCAGGTACAAGTTTTGGTAAATCATTTAATAGATCTTCAACAAACGCATCTGATGTTCGGTCCTGAAACTTAGGATAAGAAAAATTTGTCCCTTTTTTCCATCCGACAATAATCATTCGTCGCCTGTTTTGAAGGACTCCAAAAGCTCTGGCATTCTGCTCCTTAGGTTCGATTTCATAACCAACCCTCCTTAACTGCGCTTTTATCTTTTTCCAGGTCTCCCCTCCATTTGCAGTCTCTATTCCCATAACGTTTTCAAAAACAAACATTTCTGGCTGATACTTCTTCAGAAATCTAGCATATAGTTTATACAAATCATTCCTTGGATCCTCGTTCATAGGAACCTTCATATGACTACTCTGAGCCCTACCAACCAACGAATATGCTTGGCATGGTGGGCCGCCGATTATAACATCCACATGTGAGATTCCCTGTTCTTTCATAGACTTATCAATTCTTTCAAAAAGTCTTGGCAATGATTCATCTGACATAGTCTCGCAGATTACAGACTGTAATAATCTTTCCGGTATATATTCCAGAAACTTTTCTCTAGAAATATTACCTTTAAGATAATCATAATAAATGTTAATCTTTCCCTTCTCCTTCAGGTAGAAATAGCCTGTTCTAGTCTCAAGTGTCTTCGCTGCATATGGGTTCATCTCGACATGCGCGATTGGTGAAAAACCTGCCTGCATAAACCCCTCTGAAAGGCCCCCTGCGCCAGCAAATAAATCTATAAAATTATAAGTTCTTTCTGAGGACTTATTCTGCATGTTCTAAAAAACCTCTATTCTTCAAATTCTCCGTCTGTATCAAAAATATGATCCAACTCATCATTATTGATAGCAGACATAACTTTATTTCTTACAGATCCTTTGGCTAAGTCAAGACGTTTTAATCTATTCTTACCTGCTGGATCCTTTGACATTCTTATGAGCTGTATCCGCCCAACTCGAACCTCCTCTTCTGCGTACTTAGCAAAGCCCTTTGCCTTCCCCAAATTGTCTTTGAATTCAGGATTGTGAGGCTCAAGAATGTCAATCACATATCCAAGTTGGTCATCCTTACGCACAACAATAAAATCAGGATATGTAACTTTAATTTCACCGTCAATTTCATATGGGATACATAATGACCACGATTGTCTTACTTGATTACGTAACCAGCATACAAAATCTGATTTCTTTTCTTCCTCTTCAATTACAGCTTTTTCCCAACTATTTAATTTAATAATTGCTTTTCCGTCTTCATCTGCATAAAGATGATCTATATATGTATCGCCGCCTTTTTCTATTCTTGCACTGATTGTTTCCGGCAATGTGAAATTGTGTTTACTTACTTTATCTCCATCGGCGACAATGTCACTATATTGCTTTCTACACTTTTCCGACTTAGCTACAACATACTTTCTATACTTATCATTTAGCTCATGAAATTTCTTTTCAGCATAAGCGTTCAATTGCTTCATGCAATCATCATCTGCTGCAAAAAGAATGCAATCCAACTTAAATGCATTCGGATTATCAAAATCCAAAAATCTTCTTCCATAAGCATATGGAAATCCATATCCACCAAGTTTCGCATCTGCCGCTCTTAGCTGTCGATCCAAATCCGATTCGAGCGATGCAAAATAATCCTCAAGCGGATAATTCTTAACCTTTTCTCCGAAGACATCAAACACTTGGATAAGCAATTTCATTTCCATAACCTGCTTCACAAGACTGTCATATTTTCCATTCTCATGGAGCTTTTCAATATATGAATGAATTAGATTGGTCACATCCGTTTTTATCTCATCATTTGCTTCAGGATAGATCATATTCTGTGTAAGCACACCAGCTAAGCTCAGTAATGATTTCAAATAACTGTTAATTTTTGCAAATCGAACCATATAGGTTAGGTAGCCTTGTTCGTTTACAAATTTAATAATTGCTTCGCGGTCTATTTTTTCAACAAATGACAATTGTTCATAATCATTACTTTGTTGCTCGCCAGTCGTTTCAGGCTGGATATTATCTACCGGCACCTGTACTATTGGAAGCGAATGCTCTTGCGGATGGGCATCTCTAGTAGCACCTGTAGTGTCAGTTCCATCGATGAATGATTCTCCATTTGCAACATTCGTCTCATTTGTAGCATTATCAAAAAAATTTGATGTCTGAAGCAATTCATTGTTAGCGGGAATGACTATCTGTGAGTTTGATAGCATGTTTGAATTTTGGAAATCAAACATATTTATTTGTCCAAGAACTTGCTTTTCCTGTCTCTTATTCCTTGTATGAACAGTCCAAGGGACAACCACTTGTTCTTCCAAAGATTCTCCATCAATAACTGTTGGAATTTCTCCGCCTTCTTCACTCTGCAATTCTTTTATGACATCGTTTACAGTATCTTTATTAAAATATGGAAGATATAATCTGACATCATTTAATGATTCATCAACCATTACGTGACACTGCAATGGCGTTCTAATCATTCTTCCAAGAAGCTGTGCAATATATGTAACATCTTGGGCTTTCCTAAAAGACATCATTGTCTCTGCACGTGGGCAATCCCATCCGGTAGATAAATTCTCCTTAAATAAAACCACCCTTATTCTTCTGTCATCCGCTATATCTACTGGTTCAATATGTGGAACACTCAAACCGTTGATAGATATAGTGCCAGTAGAACCAAAGGTATGAACCACTTCGTTTTCTTTAAATCTATCCCCTATTCTTTCTTCCACTTTAGCAATTACGTCATCCAAATTAGTGTCAGATATTTTATCACCTGAACCAGCAAGCACTTGAATCACAAATACAGGATTAACATTTGCGTAATGTTGCTCATAAGTGTATTGATACCAATGCTCACACTTATTCTTCCACTCATCTGTCGCAGCTTGAAGTAATACCATATCATTATGCTTTGCAGGATCGTCAGGATATGTAATAACAATACGATCCTTTAATAATCCAGATGCTCTAACCTGAGCAGCAGAAATAACAATTTTATACAGTGTTGACGTGGTATCATTACCTACGAGTGCATTAAATCTCTCTGCAGTTGCACTCATTCCTATCACAACTGGAACTGGTGAAAGCTTATAAGCATCACTACCCTTGATAAATCGTTGCATTATAGTTGTAGCTGTTCCTGCAGCTCTCCCCTGCATTCCTCGATGTGCTTCATCAATAATAAAATATAAACGATCAGTTTTTGCTCTAGCCGTATTTTCAATGGTCTCCCAAATTGTATATTGGCGCGTATCTGAATGGTAACTCAGATTTCCACCTTTACCTAATTTTTGTGTATTCAAGAAGTAGATATGACCATCATCCAAATATTCCTGATCAAATGACTCATCAGATATAACCACACACTGATCCATACGAATTTTGTCAGCCTTATATTCTATTTTCTGCTTTGACTGCTCATTAAGTTGTGGTGAGTCAGATAACCACACAAAAATAGCATCCGGCTGCTCTTCATAGTTCTCATTTCCAAAGAAAATATCTTCAATCAATGATGCCATAATAATCGTTTTGCCAGAACCAGTTGGTGCTTGGAGCGAAACGACTTGCGGAACTTTTAATTGTCTATAATTATTTAAAGCTACAGCCACGTGTGATCTAAGATCATTTACAGCCTGCTTTTGAAATGGAAATAATTCATTTATCACAGTTAATTCCTCCCATGGTTAATACGGAAATTATCTAAATAGTCACGGTATAGCTGGTATGTCTCTTTGACATTCATACTTCTAACCATGGATCTATAATTCACTTCATAATCAGTTACTATATATACGGTTTGTATGCTCGGATGTTTTTTAATCTTGTCATTAAACTCCAAGAAGGCATTCTCATCTACTAAAACAGCAAATCTGTTTTCTGGCAAAATAAGCATTTTGGGACAGTCTTCTTTTATTTCTGGACATCTTCCCTTGGCCCCCGCCTTCATCCATAAAACAGGCAAAAGTTCTTTAAATTGCATTCCTAAAGCAACTGATGTAATGTGTACCCAATGTCAAGGACATTTAGTTTTTTATTTTCCAAATATTTGGACACTAAGTTTTATGGAATTCCAGGATTCATACAATGTTTTATCTAAAAAGCCAAGTTTTAAAAAAATGGCATTACTACGAAAACCATCTCCAAGCTTAAGCTCAGCCAACTTTGGATATAGCGGTTTATTCTTTTTTATATATGCATTTATTGTTTTTGTCTTATCCCCTTCTACTACTTTTAATTTTTGTAATTCATATGTTTCTTTATCTACACCATAGTTACCCTGAAGGACGTTACCATCTATATCCCTCCCTTTTATACACCCAACAATACGAGGCCAAGTTACATAGTTTGCTATTCCCAAACTTTCCCATTCCTCATCACCTGGTAAGCGGCCTGCATCAATAAGCTGTTTTTCTTCTTCAACTGACATTTCATTGTTAGTAACTAGTACACATCTTCTATTTCCATTATCTTCTGCATTTAGCAAATTAACAGCATGCAATGTAGTTCCTGAACCAGAAAAAAAATCAATAATCAATGCATTAGGATTATTTCCCACAAAAAAGCTTAATGTATCATGAACTGCATATATTGATTTAGGATAATCAAACCTCTTGCCTAAAATAGAATTAAGCACATTTGTTCCATAAGTTTCCGCATTATGAGATTTCATATTCCATACACGTTTAGGAGGTGTAGTACCCTCCGCCTCATATTTTGCTATTATAGAACCATCGTTATTTTTACCGATTGTTCTTGCCTTTCCGCTTTCAATATCATCTATTGTTCCAGAAGGAAGATAATAAACTGTTCCTGTACGCTCTTTCTTATTCCAATTCTTAACACGCAAATAGCCCTTTTCTAAATTAGTTCTTGCCTGTTCCGGAATTAGACTCCACAGTCTTTCATCGCCATCTTTACTTAAGGGCCATAATGCAGTGCACCCTTCGGGTACACTTATCGTATTCCTATCAACACCTTGCTTTACGACGTCTCCTATCGCCTCAATAATTCCAGTTTCGTTATTTACATAGACTGGATAAAACTGATTAGGACGCGAATTTCGCTTTGCCTGCGGTGCTCTACGTCTAAATCCAAGCCACTCAATCTCTCTATCTGCTTCTTTTTTTATGTCATCATCAAGCATATTAAAAGGTAATTTGCTAAAACTAACCTCCCCATATTCAACGACAAAAATATACTCCTCGACTCTAGAAAACTGATCATTTCTAACCACGCCCTTTGCACTTATCACAGATGTAATCATTTGTATCTGAGCATCAGGAAAAATTTCTTCAAGCAAACAGCCAATATGTAAATATTCCTTCTCATCTATTGTAAGTATCAAAACTGACTTTTTAGGATTCAGCAATTTTTTTGCAATTCGTAATCTTTTTTCCATAAATGAAAGCCATTTGCTATGAGCATACGAATCAGAAGAATCAACATAGTCATTATTGTATTTCCAGCTTTTGTCTCTATTGTTATAAGGCGGATCAATATATATACAGTCCACTCTACTCGCATAAAGATATTCCAACATCTGCAATGCGTGGTAGTTGTCCGCTTCAATCAACGCATGCCAAAAATCATCTTCTGAAGAATTACAAACACAATCTATAGGTTTTAAATATGGATAAATGGATTCTCCAAATTCAGCCACTCGTACTAAATCATTAACTGAAATTGATTTAGTTTCTTCTGCTGATTTTAGACCACAAACAGCCATTCCATTATCAACTGTTAAAACAATGTAGATGTTTTTATCTTCACTTCTATCCCTAAGAATCACCTTACAACCAGCCTTTATTGGCATATCATAGAGGGGTGTCACTTCCGGCAAATGACTTTCAAATACCAAACCAAATTTTTTCTGTTTAGATAGTTTATTAACTTCCTGTTCAAGCCTTTTTCTTAGACCTTCATCCGTGATTTGTGCTATCAAATCATTAATTGCTGCCATATTTTTACCTCTCTGTATTTTTATTTCTATCTATACTAACTATATCCCCAAAGTCACAATCCAACTCCATGCATATCTTCTCTAAGATACTCATGGACACAGTCTCACCCCTGCTCATCTTGGCAAGTGTACTGCTACTGATTCCGATGTTTTCGTTCTCAACAAGATCCATCTTTTTCATGTTCTTGTCGATCAATAATTTCCATAATCCGTTATAAGATACAGCCATATAATTCCTCTCTTATGGGGATTACCCATCTTGGTGAAGGGCCCAAAAGTCCTCATAAATAATCCTAGATTACATTATACGCTCACACTCGCACAATATCAAATGGAATTTTCGACTTTTCGAAACTCTACTTCGCATTAGTCCGTATAGAATTTTGTTTTTATAACAATATTTTTATTTAAAAGTTTCCTCAGGATTCCCGCTCGCACGGCACCATCTTCGATGGTGTTAGGGCGTGTCTTCGCAAAGTGGCGAGCATTGCTTTTTTGTACAAAAAGCTACTATCCGCTCGTTGGTGGCACATCCCCAATCCCCTTGAACAAACTAAACGCTTGGCTACGCAATTCTTACGAATCGCTTTATTTTGCTGTTGGATATTTCTTCAGAAATGAAAAAAGAGGGGAACCCATAAGTCTTAAACTGACAGATTCCCCATTAGAATTATCGAGTGATATTGTGTTTTCTGACACGTTCCTTCTTCTGTTCTTCATCACTTTTAAGTAACTGGTCAATATCATATTTTGCTCTTTGAGTCTCCTGCATATCTTTCTTAACCTGACGATATTCACCGTACAGCTTTTTCTTTTCTGCAAGGATCTCGGCATACTCTGCACTGAGATCTTTTACCTTAGGAAGCTCCTTCAGATGAAGCTCATCAAAGGCATTCTTGGCAGCCTTATGAAGCAGGATTTCCTGTCTATGCTCTTCTAAGAACTTCTTGCTATATCCGCATTTACGATAATCCGCATATACGTCTTTTGTCTTAAAGTAATCAAAGATATGTTTCTTCAAGACTTGAATCTCAGCAAGTCGCTTCTCTTTTTCTTTGATGAATGCTGATAATTCTGTAAATCGCTCTGTTGCTGTTTTCACATTTTTCTCTAGGTCATCATAGCTTCGAATTCATGCCGCTTCAGATATAAAACTGCCTTGGCCACCTGCTTGGTATTAAAGTTCTTGGCAAAGCGAACATAATATTTTCCTTTGCCATGAGCCAGCTTCTTTTGAATATCGATAAGAAGGTCAAACTCATGATCTTCCTTTTTCCTCTGGTAAGCCTTAGGCTGCTTTTCTGCTTTTTCATTATCGAAGAAAGCATGCTCCATCTCACCGGCAAGAATCTTCTTAAGATCATCTTCTGAATAGCCATCACCCAGAGAACGAAGCCAGATGAAACGTTTCTGATCTTTTCCCTGTCACGAATCAGCTTAGCTTCCCCCGGTGTAGCAAAGAAATGAAACTGCACCGTTCTGTTATCCATTGCTACATCTCCCTGCAAGGACAAATCTCAGGAGCCTTTCTCTCTGGAACATGAACCGGAGCTGTTTTTATCTTCTCCTGCTGTTCTTTTATCTTTTCCATCACAGAAGCTTTCGTATCAGCTGCAATATCTTCCTGATCTGCCTTCTCATTGATTTCAGCAAAATCCGGTACAGGAGCTGCAGGCACATTATTGATAATCCCATCAAAGGAGTTATCATTCTGCTCTACCATGTCCTCGATACCGCGCATATGATTTCTGCTAATAGATGGGCCAGCTCCCACATCTTCGATTGGATCAATAGACTCCGGAATCTGTTTCTCCACTGCATTACCTGTGACTTCATCCCATTTTCTGATTTTCTTCATCTTTGCCATCTAGACGCTACTTTATGCTTATTTTTCTAGCTATTTCCTCTGATAATCCCAATATAAGCATCATCAATCTTCCTATTCTCCGGTTGTATTCTTTATGAAAGTCATTTTCATAATTGAACAATATATCTATAAGCATTTGAAGATTATAAGCGGGTGTATTATCAATTCCATTAAAAACCGTATAATTATCCATCAATATTACATTCTGGTAGAAAGCATTTTCATTCGGGTCAATAGACAATGCTAAATTAGTTTCATTTATTTTTCCTATTAATTTCTTAAACTTTCCAGCACTCATCTTATATGTGGAATTGTATGTATTTTCCTCTTCACAAATAATACCTGCTATCAAGGAATCTAATAAAACAGATTTATTTTGGTTATGAGGCATTAAATTAAGCCTGATATTCTTGCTAAGACATCATAAACATCATACTTTTTTATCTCGTCAGATATGTCCTTCAATTCATCTATCGTTTCTTGACTTTCAAATATATCACCAAACTTCATGATTTCATTAAAAAAATCCATATTTTCCCCTTCCTATAATTTCAAGCCCTAAATCATTGATTTTTGGACTTTTTATTTAAACA
>OIYP01000557.1_pt1 | contig 23688 bp, 26 predicted proteins | sample 1588261 | NCBI WGS metagenome assembly OIYP01 (sample SAMN03283293) | human gut metagenome | biome: human-associated habitat; material: feces | host: Homo sapiens | place: Peru | collected 2012
AAGGCCGGGCCCGCCGGAAACGGCAAACGGAGAAAGGAGGACACGCAATGGGAAAAGGACTGAGAAAACCGCCGCTGTCGCTGCACTGGCACAAGCCCCAGGAGCTGGCCCGCGCCATCGAGTGGAGCATAGGCCTGCGCGGGCTGGTGTCGTTCGGAAGGACGACGAGACTGCCGGCCGGCCTGCCGGCGGACGTGCTGCGGCGGATAGACTACCTTGCCGCGCACGGGTTCCTGACAGTGGGGACGGAGTGGCCCGACCCGGAAGCCGCACAGGAGGGAGGGACGGCGCCATGAGACCGCTAATCGAATACCTGAAAGCCTGCGCCGCCGTGGCCCGGCAGCGCAAGGAAGTGGCGGCGTCGAAACCGGGCACGCCCCGGCACGCGTCCGGGATGAGGCGGCTGGCCGCCCTGAAGAAGGCGCGGGGCAAGTTGCATAAGGCCATATTCGGGCGCCTGCCACGGAAGACGGGCGTCCCGCTTGACGACTGAGCCATGAAGGAACACAACGGATTTATGTCCGCGCTTGCGGATGGGGCCACGCGCCGCCGCCCCCGGCATGAGGAAGACGATCTCCAGCGGGCGTGTGTACGCCTGTTCGGCTACCTGTGGCCGGCACTGGCCCCGCTGCTGCACCATTCCCCCAATGAGGGCCTGCTGCCGAAGACGGCGCGTGACGGCGCCAAGCGCAAGGCCATGGGCACGCGGGCCGGGTTCCCGGATCTGGTGCTGCTGGTGCCCGCCGGGGACTACCCGTATCTCTGTATAGAGCTCAAGACGCCCGCCGGGCGCCTCAGCGAGAGCCAGAAAGCGTACAGGGAGGCCGTATGCCGGGCCGGCGGGCTTTACGCCGTATGCCGTAGCGCGGAAGAATTTGAGACAACCGTCAGGGCCTATCTGGCCGGACACAAAAAAGAAGAACCATGAAAGAAACGGAAGATACCCGCTGGGTGAAGCTATCCGCCGCCCTGACGGACTGGCGCAGGTTCGGCAAGCCCGAAACGCTCCAGCTGTATGTGTACCTGCTCCTGAAGGCCGCGCCGCGCGACACGGAGCGGGACGGCGAAACCCTGCGTCGCGGCCAGTTGCGCGTCTCTGTGAGGACGCTGGCCCGCGAGCTCAGACTCACAGAGCGTAAAGTGCGCACGTCACTGGCCCGCCTGAAGAAGTCGGGCGACCTGACAATAGAGACAACCGCCGGGGGCGTCCAGCTGCTGACGCTGGAGAAATACCCCGCCGAGAGGGACACCCCCGCGACCGGCGAAAACCGACACGCCACCGACACACTTCAGGCCGGAAAACGCCGCGCCGGCGCCGGAACACCGGAACGCCGCAAAGTGTCTGATACACAGGTGGAAGGTAACTGTAAAACAGGAAACCGCGCTGAGGCTGAGGCTGAAAACAGACACAGCAAAGAAACGTTAACGCCCGAAAAGCGACACACATATATTAGAATATTAGATAACGACATAGTCGTTAGCCGCGCGTCCGCGCGTACGAAGGGGCCTGCTGCTGATCCGGAGGAGGCTGACGCCGCCACCCTGGGCGCCGCCGTCTCGGCGCTCACTGAGCGCCGGACCTACTGGACGGAGGTGATGTGCATGAGGCACCGGTTGCCCGGCCTTGAACGGCTGCGGGAGCTGCTGGCGGACTTCACGGAAAGCTGCGTGGCCCGGGGAAAGACGCGCCACGACTCGCTGGCCGACCTGAAGGCGCACGCCGACAGCTGGCTTTCCGCCCGTTCGGAGCGGGAGCGCCGTGCCGCCGCGCGGGAGAACGACGGACAAAAAAACACCGCAAATGGAACAACGTACATCAAAGAACCCAGAACGGTTTGGCCGTCTGGCCGTAGCCTGGACAAGGGGGCTGCGAACGACGCCGCCCTCAGTGCCCTGCGCGAAAGCCTTGCGCACGCCTCGGCCTGCGGATACGGCCTTACCCCCGACGATAGGTGGCCTGCCTGACCTGCTGCGGGCCTACGGGCCGGCCATGCAGTCGGTGGCGGTGTCGGCGCCGGAGCGGGCCTACATGGCCGCTTTCCGACCGACGCTCCACGCGGTGGCCGAACAGTACGGGCAAGCGGCGGCGACCGCCTGGACGGAGGCCCAGATAACGGCGCTGTTCTGCGCGTCGGCGTCACGCGACACCCGGATGGTGGAGACGATAAGGCCGTCCGCGGCGGCTTTCGCCGCTGAGGCCGCGCCGTACAGCCTTCCGGAGCTGCTCCTGTTCTTCGGGCGCTACCGGGCCGGGCGCTACGACAGCAGCTTTTCCGCGTTCGACGCCCGCCGCATCGGCACGGCGTTCCGTACGGAGTTCCTGCCACACCGGGCGCTGGAGCTTGCCGCCATCGAGCGCCGGGAGCTGCGGGAGCGGCGGGAGCGGGCGGAGTTCACGCCGCCGGACGGATACACGAGCCTGTCATGGTATGAGCACCTGAAGCGCCGCGCCGCCGCCGGGGACGCTGAGGCGAAGGCGGCGCTCAGACCGCCAAAAGAAGCCCGTCACGCCACGGAAAGCCCCTGACCGGTAGAATGGGCCGCCCGGAAAATTTCACGGCCTCAGAGGGCAAAAAAACAAGATTGGGCCCACGGGCCAAGAAACAGCAACCCCCACACCGGGGAAAAATCACTTTGGGAATGGACAAGAAGAAAGAGACGGATTACTGGATAGACGGCGGACTGGTGGCCGCAAGTGACATCACGAAGGGCACGCGCCCGGACGGCACGGAATGGACAAGGCAGGAGGCCATAGTCGACTGCGGGTGGGCCGACTACAAGGTGGACCCGCCAAGGAATCACCCCGACTACATCGGCTTCACGTTCTGGAACCTGGGCTATGACATCCGCGCCAAGTTCCAGAAGGGCGACACCGTCTGCGTGAACTTCACCGTAAAGGGCGCGAAATGGCCTATCAAGGACAGGCCCGGGAAATCCCGCTACGGGGCCCGGATTGTCGCGGTGGCGATGAAGGGCGTACTGGAGCGATGGCCCTGACGCCGACGCACATACACTGGCGCCGCTTTTCCGCCGCTGAGGCCCGCGCGGTATGCCGCCGGCTGGGTATCCCGTTCTGGCTCACTGTGGCCTACGAGACACCGCCAGATCCCGCAGCGCCGGCCCGAAGGCGGCGCGGGCCGTCCGCCGCTCACTTGCGTCCGTTCTTCCCATCTTCGTAGAGCTTTACGAGTTCGGCCTCATCCGCGTCGGGATAGGCGGCCTCAAGGCGCGTGAAGGCGCCGTTGTTCCGCATTTCGGCCAGCACGGCGTCGCGGCGGTCGGATTCCCCGGCCCAGCCCAGGGCGATGAGGAATAGGGCGGCGCCCAGGGTGGCGGCGGCCACACGCAGCGCTTTCGCCAGTTGTGTTCTTTGGGTTTTCATGGCTAGTTGTTGTTATAGTGGTTGGGCATTGTTCGTAAAAAACGCCGTCCGGCCATCACACAAAGTAATGGTTTCAAAACGTAAGACAGGTACGCCGGCGACGCTTCACCGGCTCCGGCCGGACGGCGCTGTGTGTCCGGGCCGGTCACCGCGCCCGCCGGGCGGACGCCGGCAGCAGCCAGTCCCGGTGCGTGGCGCAGTAGGTCGCCGCGTCGGCGTCTATCTCGTCGTTGCTCTTGACGCGGTTGCGCTCCATCCAGTCGCCTAGGGCCTTGCGGGAAAACATGCGCTTCTTTCCCAGCCACACGAAGGGGACTTCCCCCTTGATAGCCATCTCTCGCAGCACGCAGTAGCTGCTGCCCAGATATTCCGCGCATTCCCGCATGCTCATCAGGCCATCGGCGTCCACCGTGCCCGGGGCCGACCGCAGCGCACGCGCCACCGCCTCCTCGGCCACTTCGCGGATGAAGGCCCGCAGGTCGTCAGCCTTCACCGTCAGGCTCAGCCCGGGGGCCGCCTGCATGATCTGTTCGATTGTGCTCATTGTACTCATGGTGTATCTTGTGTTAGTGGGTTTTGTTCCGGGTATTCCGTCACGCCCGCGACTTTTCCCGCTTTGGGAACAGGGTCGACGCGCTGACGCCGTATTTCTTGGCGATGATGGATTGCGCAAGCTCATCAGGGGCACTGACCCCCGAAAGCCACATCCGCACCGTGATTTCCGACCGGTGCGTCAGCTTCGCGACGTCCGACACGAACACTTGCGCCGCCGTCGGCTTCCGCTTTTGCTCCGCGTAGAGGTCGAAGAATGTTCTTTGCTCCATGGTCTTTATTTTGTCGTTATACATTGTCTGTTGGATTCTATTCGCTATATTTGCACCCTATATTTCCGTGTGGTAGGTACTATAACTATTTGTATCACGTTGCAAAGATACACAATATTGTGTGTTCTATGATGAGGAGTACAAAATATTTTGCGCCAAAACAAAGTTAAATAAATCAGATACAATATAAATATATGAATATCAAAGATTTAGACATAAGGGCTATTCGCTCAAAATTGGGTATGACGCAAAAACAGCTTGCTGAAAAGTTGGGTGTTTCTCCAAATACCATTCAAAATTGGGAGTATGGTGGCGCCATACCAAAGACAAGACGCCAAATATTATGTTCATTAATAGAGCAATCCAAAGCATCTATCGATGAACAGTCCTTTCATGGTGGCGACCAATACAACCAACATGGCGACAATATCAAGGGCGAACACGTTACGGTCAAAAGTTCAGATATAGATAAGTTTCTTGATGCCATCAACAAGGCGCAGACCATTTCACTACAAAGCCAAGAACAAATAAATGAGCTACTCGCACAAAACAAAGAACAGTTTGCGAGATTGATGTCATTGTTAGAGAAAATGCAAGACAAATGAACCGGCGGATACACTACCTTTGCAAGTAAAGAACACAAGTAATAAATACTGATGTCGCATTATGGATATTCAAAGAATAACTCAACATAAGCAATCGTTTGACGATATCTGCCATTACATCGAAGATGAAACTGGCTCAGAAAAAATAGAAGTATGGTTTGCCCGAGAATTGCAGGTTACACTCGGATATGCACGATGGGAAAATTTTCAAGTGGCCATTGCCCGGGCGGTAGAGTCATGCAAATCGCAGAATATCAACGTAGACGATCATTTTCGTGAGGTCACGAAAATGATACCTATTGGCAAAGGTGGACAGCGAGAAGTGCAAGATTTTATGCTCACCCGCTATGCTTGCTATCTCATCGCACAAAATGGAGACCCAAAGAAAGAAGAAATAGCTTTTGCACAAGGATATTTTGCGGTCCAAACCCGTCGGGCTGAACTTATAGCAGAACACCTACATCAATTGTCACGACTTGAGACACGAGATAGATTGCGTGTTTCTGAAAAACAATTATCACGTAACATCTATGAGCGTGGAGTGGATGACAAGGGGTTCGGGCGCATACGCTCCAAGGGCGACACCGTATTGTTCGGCGGGCATACCACCGAGGATATGAAGCGGCGACTTGGCATCAAGTCAACTCGCCCGCTTGCCGACTTTCTTCCCACTCTTACGATTGCGGCAAAGAATCTTGCCACAGAAATGACAAATTACAATGTTGAGCAAAAAGACCTTCATGGTGAACGATCTATAACGAGCGAACATCTGGGGAATAATCAAAGTGTTCGACAAATGCTCGGACAGCGCGGCATCCGCCCCGAGGAGCTGCCCGCAGCCGAAGACATCAAAAAGGTGGAACGCCGCGTCTCCTCCAACGAAAAGAAGATAGAGAAATTCTCGGCCAAACTCCCCAAAAAGAAAGAGGGATGAAGATAGCCGGGTTTTAATAATCCCCGATTAAGAGAGCCGACGGATTGGACGAAATACGTGACCTATAGCCGCGTAAGCCACAAGCAAAACAAATGAAAACAATGGAACTGCAATACAAGGGCTACACAGGCAGCGTTGAGTGGAGTGACGAAGACAACTGCTATTTCGGCAAGGTCGTCGGAATGGAAGGCGACTGCATCACCTATGAGGGCGACACCGAGCCCGCCCTAGAAGCGGACTTCCGGGACGCCGTGGACACTTATCTCGACAGTTGTGCGCGGCGCGGGACACAGCCGCGCAAACCATTTTGCCGACATCAGCAATATGGGTAATTTGACATGTCGAAGAAAAGCCGGTTTGCTCGACACGTTCTTTCGATATGTCGAAGAAAAGCCGGTTTGCTCGACACGTTACTTTGAAATCCTAAATAAGCCATCATGGAATACTACATTCTTCTTTTCGGCATAGGCCTCGTTTTCTGTGTGTCCTTCCTCATCTGGCTGGGTACGCCCCACGGCAAGAAATGGCTACGTAACCTATAGCCGCGCCGCCACAAACTAAGAAACATCACAGGCAAACACCATGGAACATCAGGACACACAAAAGGGTAGAAACTGGAGTTAAGCTTTGTAATTCCCCATTCCGATGATTGGGAAACGCTTATCTTAGCAAACTAAAAGGCTAGTCATGACCGCAAAACAAAGAAAAAACATAATCTTAGCATTCCTAGAGCGCCTGAATGGAAGCGTAACGGCTAAATGCTTACAGAAATATCTGTTCATTTTTACGAGGATGCAGAGTGGGGCCAGAATGTATGATTTTGTCCCATACAAATATGGGTGTTTCTCCTTTCAGGCAAACCAAGACATCGTATCTTTGGAAAGAGACGGTTATATAGCCATAGCCGATTGCGAGGACACCGACAAAGTGTATTCCCTGTTGCACGATGCACGGGCATACCAACTGTTGGACGTTTTTGAGCAACAGTTGGTAAGCGATGTTTGCGACAAATATGGTAAATTGACGCAAGACCAGCTGATAGCCTTTACATATAGGCGTTGGCCCTTCACCGCCATCAACAGTATCATCAAGGAGCGCCTTTTGTCTGAGGAGGAGTTGGGAAAGGTGTATGAGCAAAAGAAAAGGTACATCGATGACGCCCCTATGCTTTTCACAATAGGATATGAAGGCTTTACGCTCGAAAGCTATTTGCGACGGCTGATAACCAACGACGTGCGCGTTTTGGTGGATGTCAGGAAAAACGCCTACAGCAGGAAATACGGTTTTTCAAAAAACATATTGCGGAAAGGTTGCGAAGGCGTAGGAATAAAGTACATGCATATCCCCCAGTTGGGCATCGAGTCGGCAAAGCGCCAGATCCTGAACACCCAGAATGATTACGACGTGCTGTTTGACGAGTATGAACGCACCACGCTGGTTGAGAATCGGGACTACCTGTTAGGGCTGAAATCCATTGTTGATGACAATGTCCGTGTCTGCCTGACATGCTTTGAGAAAGACCCTCGCCAGTGCCATCGCACCCGTGTTGCCCATGCCCTTATGGCAATCCCTGGCCACAGATATGACTTTTCAGAGATTTTGCTATGATTGAGCGGATATTGATCACGGTGATGACCTACCCGACACTGTCCGACAAGCATTTTGAGACAGTGTGTACGGCAGGTTTCCGTATGGATGGAAGCTGGGTGAGGATTTATCCCGTCCCTCATCGCATGTTGAGCCTGAACGGCCAGCCAATGTACCACAAATGGCAAGTCATAGAGGTGGATTTGGAGAAGAGCCCCAGCGACAACAGGCCGGAAAGCTACCGCATCCACAACATAGACACGCTGAAGATACATGGAAAAATAGACGCAAACAGACCGGATTGGGAGTTGCGGATGTCATGGCTCAAGAAAGGCAAGGAAATATACGACGATATGTCAAAAATTTTGGAACGCACTTACTACGAGGCCGACAGAATATCCCTGGCCGTATTAAGGCCCACGGAAATCACAGGCTTTGACGTGGAGGCAGAAGGAAACCTTGGCGACTACAATCTCAAGCTTCAAAATGTCCGCAACCGATACAAGGCAGAGGAGATGCAATTGTCGCTGTTCGGAGATAACGATGCGGAGAAAAGCTCGTTTGAGTTTGCAAGGAAAATTCCCTATAAATTCTTTTATAGGTTCAAGACAAACGATGGCAAGGAAAGGCGACTGATGATTGAGGATTGGGAAATAGGAATGCTTTACTTGCATTGTCTGAAAGGCGCGTCTCCTGAAGTTGCCATTGACAAAGTGCGAGAGAAATACACAGGGTTCATCACGAAGAATGAAGTATATCTTCTATTGGGTACACAATATAAATGGCAAAACAAGAAAGCTCCAAACCCCTACGTTATTATTGGCGTGGTCGCAGCCCCGAAGGGGGTAGGGAACAGTCTGTATCTTCCCCTCGATTATTAAGCTGCTGCTCAAACAAGAGGGGCTTGTCAAGGATGGAGCATACCACTTCCCGCCGCGCGGCGCTATTCCCGGCCCTGTTCCCCGAGAATCTCCGGAATCAGGCCGACGGCCCGGCGCTTGTTCTTGTCCAGCACCTTGGCATAGATTTGCGTGGTGGCCAGTTCCCGGTGCCCCAGCAGCTTGCTCACCGTGTAGATGTCCGCCCCCAGGTCGAGCATCATCACCGCGAATGTGTGACGTGCCGAGTGGAACGTGATGTGCTTTTCGATACCCGCCCGGGCCACCCAGCGCCGCAGCCCCACACACACCGCCGCCACACCGGGCATGTCCGGGAACACCGCGCCGCCGGCGGGCCCGCGCTCCCCCATCAGCCGCGCCGCCTGTTCCGTGATGTCCAGATACTCCAGCCCGCCCGTCTTCCTTTGCTTGAACGTGATTCTCGTGAACCCGTCGGCCTCAGCCACCTCACCCCATGTGAGCGCTTTCACGTCCGAGAACCGAAGCCCCGTCATGCAGGAAAACAGGAAAGCCCGCTTCCACACCGGGCGCTCGTGCGGCAGCGCCGACAGCCGCCGCAGCTCGTCGAGCGTCAGGAACTCCCGCCGTGTCTCCGCGCCGCGCGGGCTCCCCACGGCGGCGACGGGGTCGTCCGTGATGATTCCCTCCTTCATGGCCTGGTGGACACAGGCCGCCAGCTTGGAGAAATACAGCGCTTGCGTGTTCGGCGCCAGACGGCGCGTCACGTCCTCCGTGCGCTTTCCGAATCCGGACTTCACGGCCCGCGTCTCCAGAAAGCTCCTGAAGCCGCGCACCCACTCCCGCGTCACGCGCTGGAACGTCAGCCGCTCGTTGCCGTCGTAGGCCTTCAGGCAGGCCAGCGCGGATTTCCACACAAGATCCGGTTCCTTCCCCGGCCTTTTCCGTTCCTCCATCACTTTGCGGTAGTAGTCAAAGAAGAGGGTTTGGCCGGTCATGGCGGCGCCGAATCCGAAGGCGCGGTCGCGCATCTCCAGGAGCCGCTTGGCCCGGACATCCTCCGCCAGCCTCATCGTCAGCCGGTTCTTCTCCCGGTCAGCCCGTGTGGTTTCCGGCACGAGATACAGCCTGAGATACTCGTATGTCCGCCGTCCGTTCTGGTAGATGTCAAGATAGAGGGACGTCCGTCCCGACGGTGTCAGCCGCTTGCGCAGCCTCACCGGTTCCCCGTATTTGTTCATGTGTCGCTTTTTGAGTGGTGTATTTGGTGCAACAAAGGTAGGCCATTCGTGTGGCGCAAGCAACAAAATAGCAACAAAAATGCAGCTCAGACCCGCTTTTCCCGAAAATCCCAGGAACGTAACCCGTAGATAGACAACGGATAAGGAATTAATAGGAATGGTTATTAAGTAAAATAATATTGTCCCCCAAACATTGAACACTCCGGATGCAAGACTTTTCAGCCCGATATCTATTATATTTTGTCCTCGCCGCAGTCGCGCTGACCTCATGCGGCAACGTCGAACGCACCATACGCCGAGCCGAAGCGTCCATGGCACTCGGCGAATATTGCGAGGCAGCCAATCTGTACAAACGGGCCTATCAGCGCACACCGAGCAGTGAACGAGACCGGCGAGGGCGACTGGCCTACTGCATGGGTGACGCCTATCGCCGCTTCGGCAACACAGCCCGTGCACAGGCCGCACTGCTCAATGCCGTGCGTTACAGTTTCACCGACTCTCTGACCTATCTTTATCTCGGTGATATGCAACGTTATGCCGCCGACTACCGTGCCGCAGCGCAAAGCTACCAGCACTATCTGGACGCCCACCCCGGCGACAAAGCCGCGCTGGCAGGGCTTGCAGACTGCCAGACTGCTGCCGGCATCAAGTCGGCCGGTTCGGCCTACGAGGTCAAGATCGACAAGCTCTTCAACGGCAGTCGCGCCGACTATGCGCCGGCCTATCTGGGTACCGACGCACAACAGATTTACTACACAACCACTCGCTCGCAAGTGACCGGCAATGACCTGAACGGTATCACAGGCATGAAAAATGGTGATATCTACTTCAGTAAGAAAGATGAGAAGGGCCGTTGGAAAGCGCCTGAGGCTGTCGAGGGTGAACTGAATTCCGCTCTCGATGAGGGTGCATGTTCTTTCTCGCCCGACGGCCAGACGATGTACCTCACCGTCTGCCCCACCGACCCACAATGGCCGCGCGGCGCTGAGATCTGGACATCACAACGAAGCGATGCGAAATGGAGCAAGCCCCAACGCTTGCAGGTGACGGCCGACACACTCTCATCTTACGCCCACCCCGCTGTCTCGCCCGACGGTCGCTGGCTCTACTTCACGTCCGATATGCCGGGGGGCTACGGCGGATATGACCTGTGGCGGGCGGCCATCGGCAGTGGACACGGTGTCGGGCCAGTGGAAAACCTAGGGCCTGACATCAATACTGCGGGCAATGAGGTTTTTCCGGCTTTCCGGCCGAGCGGCGAACTCTACTTATCGTCCGACGGCCGGACACCCAACCTCGGCGGACTGGATCTTTATCGCGCCACGGAAGACACCGTCACAGGCCATTGGCACGTCACGCCGCTCCCAGCGCCGATGAACAGCAACGGAGATGACTTCGGCATCACGTTTGAGGGACTGCACAACCGCGGCTATTTCTCCTCAAACCGTGCTACAGGAGGCCGCGGCTGGGACAAGATCTACAGTTTCTCTTATCCTGAGGTGCTCCAAACCGTCAAAGGATGGGTCTACGAGCAGGACGGCTACGAACTGCCCACCGCCACCGTCTACATGGTCGGCGACGATGGCACGTACATCAAGACGGGCGTCACTGCCGAAGGATCGTTTGAACAACCGCTCAAACCTGGCGTGCGCTATATTTTTCTGGCCACATGCAAGGGATACCTCAACTACCGCAATGAACTCCGCCCGGACACACTCGAACGCGAGCACCAGTACGTGCTACAATTTCCGTTGCCCTCCATCAGTGTACCGGTACTTGTGCGCAACGTGTTTTATGAGTTCGACAAGGCCGACCTCACTGAAAACTCCCGCGAAGCCCTAGACCGCTTGGCTAATTTGCTGAAGGAGAACCCCAACATCACTATCGAGCTCAGTGCACACTGTGACTACCGCGGCGCTGACGCTTACAACCTCCGTCTCTCCCAAGCCCGCGCCGAGAGCGTCGTGCGCTACCTGACCGAGCATGGAATCGCTGCGGATCGACTGACGGCAAAAGGCTACGGTGAGTTGCAGCCAAAGGTGGTCAACAAGAAACTGCTGGAGACCTACCCGTTCCTACACGAGAACGATACACTGACAGAGGCTTACATACTAAAGCTCACTCCGGAGCAACAGGAGGTCTGCAACGCGCTCAACCGCCGTACAGAATTCCGCGTCCTGCGTACCACCTACGGACTCTTCGACAAAAACGGAAACTTGCGCCCCGATGCCTTGCTACCGCGACGCGAGAAGTGAGAGACCACACTTATGCGGCAAGCCAAAGCCTGCCATCAATTTTATGGAAAGGAGAAAAACTAAGTTGCCACCCCACGCCGTTCTCACTTACGAATATCGAAAAGATAGGTGACCTTTACGGTGATTGTACTATTATTAGAGCGGGAAAAAACATCCTTCTTGCTGTTGCCATAGAGGTCACTGAGCCCATAGTAGTAGCGGCCGTCAATCATGAAATGCCCGACGGCAGTGTTGAGCTCAATGCCGGCGCCGGCGGTGATGCCATAGTCGAACTTGTGCTGGAGTGGCATGCTATACTGTGCATACATACCGTTCGGTCGGTCGGGATTGCCATTGCCGTCGGTCGTCCAGACATCACTCCGGCTGGTCGATTCCCCGATGCAATAGCCCACTTGCGGTCCAGCTATGAAATAGCCCATCAGGCCGCGCCGCTCATATCCCCATCCAAGGCGTGCAAAAGCCGGAACCTGGATGTAATCCAGGTGACGCTGGTAAGTGTCGGGCAGTGGTTCGTCGTTACTATTGTAGATGTCCTCCTTCCATCCCAGCCGTGCATAGTTGAACTCCAATTGTAAGGCACAAAGTGACTTGAAGTATTTTTCACTTGTCAGGCGCAAAGTCAGGCCAAAGGTTGGTGCCATGTGCTGTACCTGCTTGATAGTAGGGTCGAAGCCGACGCTGTTCATGACCACGCCCCCATTGATACCGATGGCAATGGCGCTACGCGCTTCGCCCACCTGCGCCTGAGCAACCGGTGCCAGCAATACGGCACCGGTCAGACTCATGGCGGTGGCACTCAGTCGAACAAACAGCCTACATAAAATGGTATGCCCGTTCATTTGAGTGAAATAAGATTGACGATATCATTGACACCGTAGTGTACAAAATACATGCTGGCATTGATATTACCCCGCCCAGACACGGAAGCAACAAAACGGAGCGGCGTCTGTAGGTAGTTGACAGACAACTCCTGCCGGCTAAAGCCGGGGCCATACGCCTTCAATCCCATCAACATGTAGAGTCCGGCATCATAGCCAAGAGGTGCCATACGGGGAGTGACATTTTCTATATCCGCCTTGAACCAACCTGTATAACTGCTTTTGAAGTCACGTGTGGCTTGGGCATAGGGGTTAAAATAGTTGGATGTGAACACATAGGTATCGGCGCCACAGAGCTCAGTCCTGGGCAGACCGTCTGAGTCGGTCGACATCCACTCCGGATAACCGAGTACAGAGAATCGGGCCACTGCCACTTCCTGCCGCAATTGCCGCAGTTTGGCCGTCACACCCGCTGCGCCGTTCTTGAGCGATGTATCGGTAATGAAGATGGTGCGACGGCCGTCTGTGGCCAGAGCGTTTTTCAACTGTGCTGTGCCATAACCCGCTGGGAGCTCGGCTATTTCCATGCCACCACTAGCGAGATGCCGCCGAAGCAGGTCGGCAAAAGCCTTTTCGTTGGCCACCCCGGCGGGTTCGTGCAGCACGACCACTTTAGCACCGCTGAACGTGCGCAGGAAGAGATCGGCCACAAGCCGTGCCTTGTCATCCTCTGGAGCGTTGAGCATAAATAGGTTGTCTGTACGGTCGTCCTTATCCAAGCGTGACGAGAAGGGCACCACCCACTTCAGTCCCCCCTTGACTAGAGCATCCGAGGCCGTCCCGGCAAAGTGGCTGGGATAGAGTGGCCCGATGAGTAGCTGTGGCTGGGCGGCACGCACCTTGTCCATCACGCCCGCCATGCCCTCGGCGGCCTTGGGCTCATCGAAGGTACTGACCGTGATGTCCGTGCCTCGCTTTTTCATCTGATCCACTGCCATGAGAAAACCCCGGTAAAACTCTACACATCTCGCAGCCTCAACCGTCTGCCCGAGCAGGGGAAGCACGACCGCTATGCGCAAGTGTCCATAGCCCTTGACGGGATTGACGGTGACGATGCTGTCTGTTGTGGCATAAGGAATGCAGAGAAACAAGCCCTTCTTCAGTTTGTCCTTTCCAGAGGCAAGATCGGGGTTGGCAGCCAGCAATGCCTCAACGGTGAGGCCATACTGTTTGGCTATGCCCCATATGGTCTCCTTGCGCTGTACCTTGTGCATTTCGCGACAGTCCGTCCCTGCCACTCCATCAGGGTGTGCCACAACGGGAATAAGCACCGTCGCACCGAGCCTGACTGTGTCGCCGCTCATGTCCTTGTTGCTCTGTTTGATCTGCGCAATGCTGACGCCGTATCGTGTGGCCAGACCGTAGAGTGTCTCTCCGGCTTGAACGGTGTGCTTGTAGAAGCGGTTCTGCCCCCACCCTGCCAGACAGATACCGCTGAAAACGACAACGAGCAGTGCTCTGCCGAGTCTTTGGAAGTTGTTGTACATAGTCATGACTATTTTTTCAGGGAACAAAGTTAATGCAAACAGCCGAGACGGAGAAACTTTTGAAGCGGCTTCTATGCCTCAGCCCAGCCACACTTCCAAGCGCAGGATGCCAGCTAGCGTCCATCGGGCTGTACGCTTGGTGTGTCATCAAGCCCGGGCGTTTCGGGCTCATTACCCGGTGTCGGTGTCGGTTCAATGGGTGTGTCACCGGATTCGCCAAGCCATTGGTAATCGTAGACATCACGAAAGCCATTGGTACCGAAATAAGTGGTGAGCCAGCCATAGAGAGCGACAGAACGACGGTAGTTTTCCGGATTGTCATAGAGATTGAACACCTCACGGAGTGCGAGCGCACCGTCCTTGGGAAGGCGCACCGGCAGGCAATGGGTCACATCTGTCTCATCGGGAGAGTCCGCCAAGAGCATGTTGGTGTTAGCGGCAGTAGCCGGCAAACCGAAAACGGCCTTGGACAGACCTGTACCTGCCACATAGCCCACAATATAACCTTGGAGCATGACGTCCTGCTCGGGAGTCGCCTTCAGTGCGGCAACGATGCTGAGCGTACTGCCCTCTTCGGGCTTGCCGTCGCCGTCATCCTCGTTCTCCTCCTCACCCGAGTTGTCTCCGGCGTTTCCTCCTGTTTCATTCTTCGTCTCTTCGGGCAGTTCTATCTTGCTGCAGCTGCCAGTGGGCAGTAACAGGAGCCCAGCAAAGAGGGCTATAAGGATGATGGGGCTTTGGCGGTGAAGCATAGCAGGCAGATTTTTCGGTCAGTGACGTTGGCGGAGCCGACTGAGCAGGGCGTTGTTTTCGACGTTGAGGCCAATGGTGATGCCGATACAATCGGCACAGCCGGTATAGGAACTGCAGTCTTCGACGAGGATGTTGTCAGCAGCCAGTTCCTGACAGATGGACTTGGCACCGTCCATCTCCACAAGAATGAAATTGGCGTCCGATCTGTATACCCTACGACAGTAGGGCAGCATATTGAGGGCTGCGATGACCTTCTCACGCTCATCGAGAATCCATTTGACCCACTTATCCACATCGTAGCGACGGCGCGTCAGCATATTCAGGGCAGCGTCGATAACGGGTGTTGGCAGGGCATGCGGCTGTAGCACAGCTTCTACATAGCGGATGATGTCCGGTTGCGCGATAATGTAACCCACTTCGAGTGCGGCAGAAGCGAAGGCTGTAGACATATTGCTGACGATGACGAGGTTGGGGTAGTCTGGAATGTCCTTGACCAACGACGTGGCCCTGGCGAATCCCGCATAGCGCTCGTCGACAATGACCAGTCCGTCGAAGCGCCGCGCCAGGCGCAACAGTTCCTCACGATCCAGCAAGTTGCCTGTCGGGTAGTTGGGTGAGCAGAGTATGATGGACTTGGTGCGCTGATTGACAGCATTGCTGAACTGGAAAGCTGAGATGTCGAAAGCGTCGTTGAGCCGAACGCGACGGTACTCAATGTCATTAAGAATAGCCAGACGAACATAGGCCTCATCTGTCGGGTCGGCCACAATGATATTGTCGCGTTGCGGGATGCAGAAGGTGCGCAGCAACGTGTCGACCGGTGTGTCGGTGCCCGCAGTGACGGCCACGGCCTCTGGACGTATCCGCCGATCATTGGCAATGGCCAGCCGCAACTGGCCAATGGCCTCCGCCGCCGGATAACGGTTAGACGGGGCATTAAATGGATTCTCAGTGTGATTGAGACATATAGTTGGCGGTGTCGAAGGCTCGGGCACCGACAGGCGACCGACAGTCTTACGCGCCAAGAGTTGCACGTTGGGGCGCACGAGGGCTTTGAGCTCTTTCATGGCATCAGTGTGGGCGTGAATGTGGAAATACACAATAAGGCGCCACCCTTTTTCATTTATAGCGTTGCAGGTAAGTGTCTGCGGTGGCGTCACCAAGGGCTTTTGCCTTGGTCAGCGCTTGGCGGGCCGCTGCTTTCAGTCCGAGTTCACCTTGGGCGATACCCAAGATTTTATAGACGTCGGCAGACTCAGGCAGATAGGTTTTGAGCAACTGGTTGCAGAGGCTGACCGCCTCCTTGAACAGGCCCGCACGCAGCAAGACGATGGCCTCCTCGATGCGGTAGGCCGATTCACTCGGTGCGCGTGCTATCGCCGTCCGAATATCGTCAAGCGCTTGCTGATACATGCGGCATTCCAATTCAGCCTGTTCACGAATATAGAAAAACTGGGAACTGAGGTTGAGCGTCCCGACTGTCTCCTCATAGGTATTGTAGTCGAGCACGGCACGCCGGGCCAGTCCGGCACGTTGCAAGCGCTGGGCACGTTCGAGCACATATTGGGCCGTTGCCGTAGTAAGCGGACGCGGACATTTCGCCACACAGCTGTCGATGAGGGCGATGACAAGCAAGCTGTCACCGCCGGAAAGTTCGCAGGAACGCGCTGCATAGAACCAAGACTCAGCCTGCGCAAGAGCAGACCATGAGGCCTCATCACGTTGTTGATTGCCGCCCTCGGCAAGCCGGAGAAACTTATCGTAAGCTTCCTTATACCGCTTGTCAGCAAAGAGGCAGCGGCCTTGCTGTAGCAGATAATAGGGCTGCGGCTTGGTGGCATAAGCGGCCTCTGCCTCTTCGTAAGCCCGTTGGAGTGTCCAGTCAGGATAGGGTGTCTGGGTATCGTAAACCGCTTTCTGGAAGATTGCCTTGCTCCGTTCGTTGTGGATGGCATCGGTCTGCATCGTCGACTTCGCATTATCACCTCGTTCGAAAGCTGCCTGGAAGTCTTTGTCGCTCAATGCATATTGTTTTTTCTCAGCAAAGAAACCGGCGCGGCAGACATAGCCTTCCGCATTGTCGGGATAGGCCGTGATGAAATCGTTGATGGCCGTCAGGCGTGTAATGGAGTCAGCCGTCCCCAGCATGTAGATATAGGTGAGGGCGTCCTGCTCCCTAGCCGGGAGCGCTTTGGGAATGCCAATGTCACGCAAATCGGCGCTGAGAGCTGAGGTGCTTCCGATGGACAGGTCGTTGGCGAAGCGGGCGTCGATAGCGTAAGTGATGCTATCCGTCTGCCCGTCAGCTTGCTGGAAAAAAGCGGCCAGTGTGCAATCCGGTGTCAGGAGTGGCGCCCCAGTATAAGTTGAGTCGATACCCGTGGTGGACAAATGATAGTATTTGTAGCCGTCGTAGTCCTCCACCTGCGTAACAAGGCTGGCCAGTGGCTTTATTTTCTTGGACGTCGTATAGTGGTATGCCGATAGCGTCGTGCCGACCAAAGGACTTTCACCGATGATACTGAAATAAGCCGGTTTCTTGGTGCCCGTCGTCGTGAATTTCACCAATCCATAGTTGCTGCTGGCACCGAGAATGCGGCCGACTGCACAGATGTTGCCTTTGAAGTCAGTCACTTCCGCACGTGCAGCCCCCTTGAGCAAGGTGTAATTGGCGACGCAGGTACCGTCGGCACCGATAAAAGTGCCGTTCCCGGTCTTGAGCTTTGCACCGTCGGCACTGTAGGCGGTGACACTGACAATGGCCTTGTAAGCGTCCTTTGGTGATGTTATCTGGGCCTGGGCCAGTGGGCTCAGGGCGAAAGCTGTGATCAGAGCTATAGTGAATTTGCTTTTTGGCATGAGTGTCGTAGTTGTATATGAGGATGATACTTGTTGCAACGTTCAGAGGTTGAGGAGCGCTTTGGCGTTGTTGATAGCAGCCTCCGTCATTTCGGCGCCACTGAGCATGTTGGCGATTTCGCGGATACGCTCCTCCGTCGTCAGGCGGACAATGTGGCTGGCGGTGCCTTCAGCCGTTTCAGCCTTGTAGACCCGGAAATGCTGTGCGCCGAGTGCGGCAATCTGTGGAAGATGGGTGATGCAAATGACCTGGCAGTGGTCTGCCATCTGCCGCATCACCTGCGCCATTTTTTCTGCGACTGTGCCGGATACACCGGTGTCAATCTCATCGAAGATGATGGTCGGGAGGTTGCGTTGCCGTGCGATATATGCTTTGAGGGCAAGCATCAAGCGGGCGGTCTCTCCACCAGAGGCAATCTGGGCCACGTCTTGTTCGGGAACATGCCTATTGGCACTGAAGAGAAAAGCCACACTGTCGAACCCAGAGGCATCTGGGACATCGCGACGTTTGATGTCAAAGTACAGACTGACGCTTGGCATGGCCAGAAATACGAGTGTCTGCTTGAGCGCCTCCGCCGTCTTGTCGGCAGCTTGGCGACGTGAGGCGGTGAGTGCCTCGCCCTGTGCGGTCAACCGTTCAAAGAGCTGGGCAATCTCAGCCTCTTTCTCATTGACAATTTCGTCTGAGTTTTCCATCTCGTCAAGCGACTTCCGCAATGCGGCTTCTACATCAATAAGTGCATCTACGGTTTCGACGCCATGCTTCTTCTCCAATTCATAGATGAGTGCCAGACGATCGTCAACATAGGTCTGCCGTGCCGGGTCGAAGTCGATACGTTCTTCAGCGCGTTCGAGCTCAGAGGCGATATCCTCTAACTCGATGCGGGCACTCTCAGTGCGCTCCGCCAATTCGCCAGCGGGCTGGTAGACGCTGCTAATTCCGCGGAGCGCCTGTACAGCCTGGCGTAGATGGCCGATGGCCTGTCCCCCTTCTTCCGAGAGCGCTGTAGAGGCCTCGAACATAGCGGCTTTGATTTCTTCGGCGTGACCCAGCATATCCGATTCCTGCTCCAGTTCTTCCTGCTCGCCGCTATGCAGGCCAGCCTCTTCCAACTGTCGGTGTTGAAAGAGCAGGTAGTCATGGTTGTTACGGTTCTCTTCGCATTTGCGCCTGAGTATTTCCAGTGCCTTGACGGCTTGGCGCCAAGAGGCATAACTTGCAGCATATCGCTCATGCAGCGCAGCGTTTCCGGCCACGGTGTCGAGCATATCGAGCAAGAAATGCTCGTGTCCTAGGAGCAAGTTTTGGTGTTGGGAATGGATGTCGATGATGGCGGCGCTGAGTGTTTTGAGCACACTGACCGGTACCGGCGTATCGTTGATGAAGGCGCGGCTCTTGCCACTGGCGGAGACTTCCCGCCTGACAATGCACTCCCGGCCGTCGAAATCGATGTCATTGTCAGCAAAGAAGTCGCTGAGTCCGAGTGCTGCTACATCGAAGGTGGCCTCGATGTAGCATTTCTTCTGTCCGGCCTTGATGGCCTTGGCGTCAGACCGCTGCCCCATGAGCAGGCCCAGTGCACCGAGGATGATACTCTTGCCTGCCCCGGTCTCGCCGGTGATGACAGAGAAGCCCTCTGGGAAGTCGATGTCCAAGTGCTCGATGAGCGCGTAGTTATTGATAAGTAAGTTACTCAGCATCTTAGTCTTGTCTGTGAAGGGAATGGAGCGACGAAGTAACGGCTGCCTGTTGGGTCATTGCTTCAGCTTGTTCCAGTAATTGTTTTGCGAGGCATTGATGGAAGAGAGAATGTCTGCGACTCCCTCCTTGTCCTTGGCGGTGCCGTGCCCGTTGTAGATGTTGACCAGCTCGTCGCGCTTGAACTCTGTGAAGAGCTGCGGTAACATACTGAGGGGCTTGTTGTCGCGGGCCTGTTTGAGCAGACCGATGGCATCGGTGATGGCGGCGCGTCCACGTTCGGCGTTCTCTGCCATGACGTCGAGGCCCTCACGGTAATACTTGTATTGCATCTGCCTGAAAGGGGCCATGCCGCTATCAAGATAGTCGTTGATGATGGCATAGCGGTTCTTTCCGTCCTCGAAGGCTTTCCAGCCTTTGGCCGAGACAGTCAGTGACTGGGCGTTATTGGTCACGGTGCGGGCCATCTCCAGTACTTCTGTGCCGCCAAGGGGTGACATCGTGTCAAGGTCAAAGCCAATGATGAGGTAGGCATAATAGGCCATCATGGCTGTCAGGTCATTGTCGATGACATCGGGACGAAACTCCAATTTGTCAAACTCTTGGAAGGTGAAGTTGAAATTGGCGTCCTGAGTACTGAAGACGGTCGAGGTGTACGAGGAATTGTAGACCGGACGTGAACTTTGCACGATGAGCTTGCACTCAAAGCGATTCTCAGCCTCGACATACTTGGTCACCGTGATGTTGAAGTTGCAGGCGATGCGCTCATTGCGCTTGTACTGCATGTTGCTCCACTGCCGTTCGTTCATCAGGGCCTTGAGGGCACTTTCGAGGTTGTCGTAGAGCGACGTGCTCGTACCCTGCACCTGCTGGCGGTTGATGGTGATGCGGGCGTCGAGTTCCTGCCCCCAAGCCGGGAAGGCCAGCAGCAGGGTGAGGAGACTGGTCAGAAGAGTTCGCATAGGCGTGTTACGATGTCGCGGGCCACGCTCTGCTTGCTCTTGAGCGGATACTGCCATTGCGTGTCGGGCGAGATGATGGTCACCTTGTTAGTATCGTGGGCAAAGCCGGCGCCATGGTCGTTGAGAGAGTTGAGCACGATGAGATCTAGCCGTTTTCTTGACAACTTGCGACGGGCATTGTCCATTTCATTGCTGGTCTCTAGCGCGAAGCCGACGAGACGCTGCCCGTTCCGCTTCATGCGGCCCAGCATGGCGGCAATGTCGATGGTCGGTTTCAGACGCAGACAGAGGTCGTCTGCCTCGCGCTTGATCTTGTCGTCGGCAACAACCTCGGGGGTGAAATCAGCCACAGCGGCACAAAGTATAGCGGCATCGGCAGTGGGGAAGAGGCGTTCGGCGGCGGTAGCCATCTGTGCCGCACTCTCAACATCGGTGCGACGGATATGCGGATGGCGGGCTGTCAGCGACACCGGACCGGCAATAAGATCGACCTCGGCCCCAGCCTCGGCACAGGCCTCGGCAAGCGCAAATCCCATTTTACCCGTTGAAAAGTTGCCGATGAAGCGCACTGGGTCAATACGCTCATACGTGGGGCCGGCAGTAATCATAATGCGCTTGCCGGCAAGACGGTGACTCTGGGCGAAGTGGTCTGCTATAATATCGAAGATACGCTCTGGCTCTTCCATACGTCCCTTACCGACGAGATGGCTGGCCAACTCACCGCTGGTGGGCTCGATGACTGTGACGCCATGGCGCCGCAATGTGTCGAGATTCTCCTGAGTGGTCGGATGAGCGAACATGTCAAGATCCATGGCCGGCGCGACGAACGTCGGGGCCTTCATCGAGAGGTAGGTCGTGATGAGCATGTTATCAGCGATACCTTGGGCCATCTTGCCGATAGTCGACGCTGTGGCCGGGGCGATGAGGCATACATCCGCCCACTGTCCCAGTGCCACATGACTATGCCACGTGCCGTCACGCTGGGCAAAGAAGTCACTCACGACTGGTTTCGAGGTGAGCGCCGAGAGGGTAATGGGTGTGACAAACTCTTTGCCGGCCGGAGTGATGACCACCTGCACCTCAGCACCGGCCCTGACGAAGAGGCGAATGAGCGCACAGGCCTTGTAAGCGGCAATGCTGCCTGTAATGCCTAGCACGATATGGCGGCCGTCGAGTGCTTTGGCGGTGGTGTTTGTTTCCATGGCGAACAATATTGTAGGCGTCAGGACTGCTGTTGCAGTTTGAGGCGCATGAAGGCTTGTTTGGTGTTCTGAGGGAAGTCACCCTGCATGATCCATGCAATGTAACTTGGCTCACGCTTGATGATATCGGCCACGGGAACACCCTTGAACTTGCCGAAGTTGACGACGGGCACATCATTGTCATTGAGCACGATGCGACCCGCCAGATCCACATTGCGGTTGCGGCGTGAGAAGTCGGCCAGAAAACCTATATCGTTTTTCAGGTCGTCAGGGTAGCGATCGAGCTGTCCAAGCAGCACCTCATAGGTGGCGCGCGTATCAGCCAAGGCCGTATGGGCGTCTTCGAGTTCTTTGTGGCAATAGAACTTATAAGCAGCAGAAAGGGTGCGACGCTCCATCTTGTGGTAGATGTTTTGCACGTCGACGAAACGGCTCTTCGCGATATCAAACTTGACATTGGCGCGAATAAATTCCTCGACAATCAGGGGGACATCGAAATGGTTGGAGTTGAAACCGGCGATGTCGCACCCTTCAAAGGTGGCAGCCAGTTCCGGGGCCAGCTCTTTGAACGTAGGGCAATCGGCCACATCCTCATCCTTGATGCCATTGACAGCCGTAGCCTCCTCTGAGATGTGGATGCCAGGATTGAAGCGAAGGGTCTTGCTCTCCTCGTTGCCATTGGGATAAACCTTGATATAGCAGAGTTCGACGATACGGTCGTGTGTGGTGCTGAGACCGGTAGCTTCGATATCGAAAAAAATAAGCGGACGTTGCAGGTTTAGTTTCATGAAGATGGCTTTAGTGTGACTTAGTCATTGAGCATCATGGGCATGATGAGCATGATCACCTCTTCGTTCTCTTTGTTCTCAGCTGGTAGGATGAGACCTGCGCGAGATGAGTCGGCGAGTTTGATGATCACCTCCTCCGAGTCCAGATTGTTGAGCAGTTCGACGAGGAACGTACCCTTGAAACCGATACTGATCGGCATGCCATCATAGTCACAGATTAGGGTCTCTCGCGCCGACATTGAGAAGTCGATGTCTTGGCTTGATATCTCGATCTTTCCTGATGTGATCTGCAGTTTGATCAGGGCGCTGTTGGCATTCGAGAAGATGAGCACGCGACGCAGGGCGCTCAAAAAGGCAACGCGATCGACCGTGATAATACTGGGATTGTCCTGCGGAATGACACTGGCATAGTTGGGATACCGACCCTCGACGAGGCGACAGGTGATGGTGTAGTTGGGCGAGATGAAGATGGCGTTACGGGCATTGACCCGTATCACGATGTCGTCTGCCTCCTTGGCAAAGACGTTTTTGGCCAGCATAGCCGGCTTCTTAGGCAGGATGAAAGAAGCCGTGGTGGCCTTGATGTTCTTCAGGGTGCTCAAGGCCATGGTGTGACCGTCGGTGGCCACAATGCTGACGCTGTCGGGGTGGATGTCGAAGAAGATGCCTTCCATCACGGGACGAATGCCACCGTTGGCAGCCGCGAACAGGGCGCGTCCAAGTCCGCTGAGCAGATTACTGGTCGGAAGGGTCAGGGCGCAGACTTCATTGTCTACCTCCGGGGCCAGCGGATAGTCCTCAGCAAACTGCCCCATGAAGTTGTAACGACCGTTCTGGTAGATGATGGTCAGTTCGAGCGACGTTTCGTCGACCGTGATGTCAAGGGGTTGTTCGGGAATTTCCCTGATGGCTTCCTGTATGGTCTTGGCGTTGACGGCAAAACGAAGGTCGCCGTCACTTTCGTTGAGTTCCAGACTTGTGGTGACAGTTGTCTCGTTGTCAGAGGCTGTAACATTGAGCTGCGTACCCTTAATGTCAAACAGGAAGCAATCGAGCACAGGCAGGGTATTCTTAGAACCGATGACGCGACCTATAGTCTGCAGACTTGACGAAAGCGATGAACTGGAAATGACAAATTTCATGTGTGTCTGGTTTATGTATGAGTTGTTCGTATACTTATTATTACGACAAAGGTACGAAAAAAATCATTGCCATCCGGCATCTGCTCCGATTGGTGTGTTTTTTCTGCCTGAAACAGGACATGAATGGCAGTCTCCGACTGTGCTTATGCCATTGCCCACATCAAGAAAGTTGTCCGACGGCCCCATAATATAGCACCGCGCCACCCGTCGCTTCACCTTTTTGCCCCAATTGC
>OIYP01000558.1_pt1 | contig 23630 bp, 19 predicted proteins | sample 1588261 | NCBI WGS metagenome assembly OIYP01 (sample SAMN03283293) | human gut metagenome | biome: human-associated habitat; material: feces | host: Homo sapiens | place: Peru | collected 2012
AAATCATACTGCTCCTGCCAGCTGCCCTTGCTGCCGCAGGCAACCAGACCAAAGCACAGAGCCATAACCATAATCAGGCAAAGAATGGAAGAAACAGTTCTTTTCATTGTGTTTTTTCTCCTTTTCAAAATATTGCATCCTCAAAATGCCGATATATTATAGCACACTTGTGCCGGAAAGGCAACTGCTTTTTCTTTCACCTACAGCAATCGCCGTGTTCGCCCCAGCCTCGCTATTGCTTTTCACAATGGTATTTGTTATAATCTGTATAAATGTGAAAAGAAAGGAAGTGAGGCAATGCCACAGGATTCCTTTTCCCGGTGCCACCCGGCGGCGAATTTTCTCTTTTTCGTGGCTGTCATCGGTCTTGGGGTCACCATTCAGCACCCGGCATATGCCATTGCGGGCCTGATAGGGGCCTCGGTTTATTATCTGCTGCTGAAAGGAAAGAAGGGCGTTTCCTTTATCGGCTCCATGGCCGGTATGATGGTGCTGATCACGGTTCTGAACCCGTTGATCAATACCTCCGGAAAGCACACCCTGTTTCTGCTCTTCGGCCGCCCCTATACCGCCGAGGCCATGGCCTACGGCGCGGTTCTGGGCCTGATTTTTGCCCTGACCATGGTCTGGTTCGGCTGCTACAGCGAGGTGCTCACCAGTGATAAATTTACGGCGCTGTTCGGCAATCTCATCCCGGCGCTGTCGCTGCTGCTGGTGATGGTTTTGCGGCTGATTCCCGCCTTTACCAGAAAGACCAAGCAGATTTCCGCTGCCCGCAGCGCCATTGGAAAGGGAACGGAGAATTCCGCTTCCCGGAAAGAGCAGGTGAAAAGCGGCGTCAGCATTCTGTCCTCTCTGACGGACTGGGCTCTGGAGGGCAGCATTGTCACCGCCGACTCCATGCGAGCCCGGGGCTACGGCTGCGTCCGCCGGACCAATTTTCATATCTATCATTTTTCCTGGCGGGATGGCTGCCTGTGCGCGCTGATCGGGGCGCTGTTTGTGCTGGTGCTGTCCCTGGGCGGTACGGGTACCACCTTTACGCCTAAATATGCTTGTGACAATCTTACGCTCGGGTTTCCGGCTTACTGTGCTCTGCTGCTGACTCCTTCGGCGATGTATCTTCGGGAGGCAATTGTATGGAACAATTTGAAATTTGCGGCCTGAGCTTTTCCTATCCGGATGCTGCGAAGCAGACCCTTTCGGATGTGTCCCTCACCATTAAAAAGGGAGAGTATGTGCTCCTGTGCGGCAACAGCGGCTGCGGAAAGACCACCCTGCTGCGGCACCTGAAATCCGTTCTGGCCCCAACAGGCAGCCGGACCGGGGAGATCCTGTTTGACGGCGTGCCCCTGGACAAAGTGGATGCCAAGCGCCAGGCCAGTGCCATTGGCTATGTGATGCAGAATCCGGACGACCAGATCGTGACGGATAAGGTCTGGCATGAGCTGGCCTTCGGACTGGAAAACCTGGGGGTGTCCCGGGAGACCATCGGTCTGCGGGTTGCGGAAATGGCCAGCTTTTTCGGCATTCAGAGCTGGTATCACCGGGATGTGTCCCAGCTCTCCGGCGGCCAGAAGCAGCTGCTGAATCTGGCCTCCATTATGGCCATGCAGCCGGAAATCCTCATCCTGGATGAGCCCACCGGCCAGCTGGACCCCATTGCAGCCTCGGATTTCCTGAATACCTTGAAAAAGATCAATCAGGAGCTGGGCACCACGGTGCTGATCACCGAGCACCGGGCGGAGGATATTTTTCCCGTGGCCGATCGGGTGCTGGTTATGGAGAAGGGACGTCTTGTGGCCAACAACGGCCCCCGGCAGATCGGCCAGAGCCTCTTTGACCGGAATAGCCCCCTGTTTCCTATGCTCCCCGCGCCTATGCGGGTGTTCTATCAGTGCGCCGACAGCGGCCAGGCCCCTCTGACGGTCCGGGAGGGCCGTACTTGGTTGACGGATTGCTTCCGGGAGAAAGTGCCCACGGTGCGTTCTCTGCCCACAGCCAGCCAAAAGCAGTTTGGGGAACCTGCACTGCGCATCCGGGATGTATGGATGCGCTATGAGCGGCAGTCCCCGGATGTTTTGAAGGGGCTGAATATGGAAGTGCCCGCCGGATGCCTGTATGCCATTGTAGGCGGCAACGGTGCGGGAAAGTCCTCCACCCTCCGCACCGTCTGCGGCGCAACCCGCCCTTATCGGGGAAAAATCGAGGTTTTCGGCAGGGAAATTCAGAAATACCCCAAGGGAAAGCTGTTCCAGAACTGTCTTTCCATGCTGCCCCAAGACCCCACGAACCTCTTTGTGAAGCAGAACGTCCGGGCGGAGCTGGAGGAGATGAACGGGGAGGAGACAGAGCAGCTGCGAGTGGCCGAGCTGTGTGAAATCACCCATTTGCTGGATGCCCACCCTTATGATCTGTCCGGCGGCGAGCAGCAGCGGGTGGCCCTTGCCAAGGTGCTGCTGACGAAGCCGAAGCTTCTGCTGCTGGACGAGCCCACCAAGGGCCTGGACTGCGGCTTCAAGGCCCGGTTCGCCAAAACCCTGAAACGGCTTACGGACGAGGGCATGACCGTTGTCATGGTCTCCCATGATGTGGAGTTCTGCGCGGAAAATGCGGATATTGCAGCCATGTTCTTTGACGGGCAGATCATCGCCTCCGGCACCCCCCGGGAATTCTTCGGCTCCAACAGCTTCTATACCACGGCCTCCAACCGCATGAGCCGCTGCATTTTTGAAAATGCCGTGACGGCCCAGGACGTTGCCGCCCTTTATCGGGAGAATCTGGGGGAGAAGGCATGAAAAAATCCACCCTCTTTTCCATCCTGACCATTTTCCTGCTGGTTCCCGCGACCCTGCTTTTGGGCCGTCACATCAAGGGCCGCTGGTACTATCTCACCAGTACCCTGGTGATCATCGAAATTATGCTGCCCTTCTTCGCCTCCTTCGAGTCGAGAAAGCCCCAGTCAAGAGAGCTGGTGACGTTGGCGGTCATGGCGGCGCTGGCCACGGCCTCCCGGGTGGCCTTCGTGTTCATTCCCTATTTCAAGGCCATTACCGGCGTCATCATGATCACGGGCATTGCCTTCGGTGCCCAGGCGGGCTTTCTCACCGGGGCCATCGCGGCCTTTGCCAGCAACTTCTTTTTCAGTCAGGGGCCTTGGACGCCCTGGCAGATGTTTGCCTATGGCTTTGCGGGCTTCTGGGCGGGGCTGATCTTCCATGGCCGCCAGAAGTGGTGCAAGCCTTGGATTTTGGGCATTTTCGGCTTCCTTTCCATTTTGCTGCTGGTTGGTCCTATGCTGGACTGCTGCACCGTGTTTACGGTACTCAGCAAGCTTACCTGGAAAAATGTCCTGTTTATTTTCGGCCAGGGTGTCCCTGTCAATACCGTTCATGGCATTGGCTGCGGCGTGACGCTGATGGTGCTGACGAAGCCCCTGCTGTATAAGCTGAACCGAATTCAGAAAAAATACGGCATGATGGATGGGGGACAGGCACAGTGAGAAGAGAGCAGCTCTATTTATCCACCATAGACGAAAACGCAGGTACTACGGCCCGGGGCTGCGGCCTGGGACTGGAAATTGCGGACTACTGCACCGCGGTCAATATGGATTCGCTTTACGCGGAAACGAAGCCCCGGGTGGATGCCCAGGTGCAGGGCGTAAAGCGACGGATGTTCCATGGCCCCTTCAATGAGCTCTTCCCCTGCGCCATTGACCCCTTGGCCCGGGAGCTGGCAGCCAAGCGCTATTTCCAGGCGCTCCGGACGGCAGAGCAGTACGGGGCCAAGCGGCTGGTGTTCCACGGCGGATACCTGCCCCATGTGTACTATTCCTGCTGGTATACGGAGCAGTCCGTTCTGTTCTGGAAGGAGTTTTTGCAGCGCGTCCCGGCGGACACGGTGCTCTGCATTGAAAATGTGCTGGAATCTGACCCGCAATGGATGGCGGATATCGCCGCCGGGGTGGATGACCCCCGGTTCCGGCTGTGCCTGGATGTGGGCCACGCCCATGTGTGCTCGGAAATCGGTGTGATGCAGTGGCTGGAAACCCTGGCCCCCTGGCTGGGCCACTTCCACATTCATAACAATGACCGCAGCTTTGATACCCACAGCCCCCTGGACCAGGGGACCATTCCCATGAAAACGTTTTTGACCTGCGCGGATGCCCTGTGCCCCGATGCCACCTTCACCCTGGAGGTGACAGATGGCAGGCGGGACGTGGACTGGCTTCTGCGGCAGGGAATATTGGAGGAAGAAACATGACCCTGGAAACCTTACTTGCATCCGTTGCCCCCCTTTCTCGGGAGGCCATGGCTGCCGCCAGGCAGCGGCAGGCCGCTCTTGCCAAGCCCCCGGAGAGCCTGGGGCGGCTGGAAGAATTGTCCGTTCAGCTGGCGGGCATTACCGGGAAAGTCCACAATTCCATGGACAAGACCCATCTGCTGGTTTTCGCTGCAGACAACGGCGTTGTGAAAGAGGGCGTTTCCAGTGCGCCCCAATCTGTGACGCTGACGCAGACCATCAACCTGACCCGGGCCAAGACCGGTGCGTCGGTGCTTGCCAAGCACTTCGGCTCCGGAATTACGGTCTGCGATGTGGGCGTCAACGCCGTCATCCAGGAGCCCAAGGTCCTGAATAAAAAGATCGCCTTCGGCACCCAAAATATCGTAAGGGGGCCCGCCATGACCCGGGAGCAGGCCATTCAGGCCATTCTCACCGGGGCAGAGCTTGCCATGCAGACGGAAGCGGACGCCATGGGCGTGGGAGAGATGGGCATTGGCAACACCACCACATCTTCGGCAGTTCTCTCCGTGCTGCTGGGGGTCAGCGTGGAGACTGTCACCGGCCGGGGCGGCGGCATTACCGACGACTCCTTCCGGAAGAAGAAGCAGGTCATTGCGGATGCCATCGCGCTGAACAAGCCAAACCCCTCTGATCCGGTGGACGTGCTGCAAAAGGTGGGCGGATTTGACTTAGCCGCCATGTGCGGTGCGTTCCTGGGGGGCGCTGCCAGCCACCGTCCCATGGTCATCGACGGCTTCATCTCTGCGGTGGCGGCGCTGTGCGCCGTCCGGCTGTGTCCTGCCGCGGGGGATTATCTGGTGCCCAGCCATGCCTCCTACGAGATCGGCTATAAGCTTGCCATGGAGGCCATGGGGCTGGAGCCCATTTTCCTGCTGGGCATGCGCCTGGGCGAGGGCAGCGGCTGCCCCCTGGCCTTCCAGGTGCTCAGCGCCGCCTGTGCCGTCATCAACGACATGGCCACCTTTGATCAGGCGGGCATTGACGATGGGTATCTGGATGAAATCCGGGAAGGGGACAAGTTCACCGTGGAGGCAAGCAAGTGATCGTCTTTATCACCGGGGGCGCAAAGAACGGGAAGTCCTCCTATGCCCAGGACCTTGCGGTGAAGCTGGCTTCCGGCGGGAAGCACTATTACCTGGCAACCATGATCCCCTGTGACGAAGAGGACAATGACCGCATCCGCCACCACATTGCGGACCGGGCCGGTTTGGGCTTTGAAACCGTCGAGCAGGGCAGAGACATTGCCCGCTGCCTAGAGCGGGCAGACCGGGAAGGCACCTTCCTGCTGGACAGCGTGACGGCGCTGCTGCTCAATGAGCTCTACCCAGACCCCACCACCTGGAAGCTGGATGCAGACGCTCCCGACCGCTGCCAAAAGGGGCTGGAGACGCTCTGCAATCACGTCCAAAATATTGTGCTGGTCAGCGATTATATCTATTCCGATGCAGCCAAATACGACGAAGAGACGGAAACTTATCGCCGGGGCCTTGCCCGGCTGGACCGGTTTCTGGCGGGGATTGCGGATGCGGTTATCGAGGTCAGCGCCGGGAGCCATATCTTCCACAAAGGAGAAGGAAAGCTATGAAGTCTTTTTTTCACGCCTTTTTTATGTGCCAGTCCATGTTCTGCGCCATTCCCTGTCCCTGCAAAATCTGGGATGAGGGGGCAAGGGATAAGCTTCTTTGGTGCCTGCCCCTGGTGGGGCTGGAAATCGGTCTGCTGTGGTGGTGCCTTGGTCTGCTGTGCCGCTTTTTAGGGCTTAGCCAGGCGGTGACCGGCATTGCCCTGTGCGCCATGCCCTTTTTCGCCACGGGCTTTATCCATCTGGACGGTTTTATGGATGTCACCGATGCGGTGGGCTCCTGCCGGGATCTGGCAAAGCGCCGGGAGATTCTGAAGGATTCCCATGTGGGCTCCTTCGCGGTCATCGGCGTGGTGCTGCTGATCCTGTGCCAGTTCGCCTTCTGTGTCTCTTTTAACCAGAAAACGGACATTCGTGTTCTGATCGTCATTCCGGTGGTCAGCCGCTGCGGCAGCGCCTTGGCGGTGGCCCTGCTTCCCAAGATGTCCACCAGCCAGTACGTACGCAAGCAGGCGAAGGCGGCGGATATTTGGATTCCCTGCGCGTTTCTGGCGGGGGCAATTACCTTTGCCTTTTCGCTGCGCTTCCGCTGCGGTCTGGTCCTTCTGGTGCAGGCTGCGGGCTATGGGCTGGCGCTGCGCAAGGCCTACCGTTCTCTGGAGGGCATGAACGGCGATATTTCCGGCTATGCCCTGACTCTTTCGGAGCTTTCCGCCCTTGGGGCGTTGGCGATTTTGTAAGGAGGCAAGTATGAAACTGATTATCGGCGGCGCGTATCAGGGAAAGCGCGCCTTTGCCATGGAGAAGCTTGGCATTCCCGAAACGCAGATTTTCACCTGTGAGGACACCCATATCGATTTCAGCAAGCCCTGCATTGACAGGCTCGAGGACTATGTCCTTGCCTGTGTCCGGGCGGGGATTGACCCTATGGAGCAGCTGAAAGGGCAGGATTTGTCAGATAAGGTGATCATCTGCATGGATATTTTCTGCGGTGTGGTGCCCATCGATGCCACCATGCGCCTGTGGCGGCACACCACGGGGCTTGTCTGCCAGTATTTGGCCCAAAATGCCGACAGCGTCCACCGGATTTTCTGCGGCCTGGAGCAGCGACTAAAATGAGCAGACTCTACCTGATTCGTCACGGCAATACTGAGGCCAACCTGCAGCACCGCTACTGCGGCAGCACGGACCTGCCTCTGTCCCAGCCCGGCCGGGAGGCCCTGGAAAAGCTCCAATATGACGTCGGCCCCGTCCGCTTCCTGACCTCCGGGATGCTGCGCACGGAGCAGACCCTTGCCATCCTCTTTGGAAACGTACCCCACGGACAGCGTCCCGCCTTCCGGGAGGTGGATTTCGGCATTTTTGAAATGCACACCTACGAGGAACTGAAGGACGACCCGGCCTATATAGCCTGGATCACCGGGGACAATATGGCCAACATTCCGCCGGAGGGGGAGAGCGGGAACCAGATGCTCGCCCGGGTTCTGGAAGCCCTGCCGGAGCTTCTGCAGGAGGATACGGTGCTGGTGACCCACGGCGGTGTCATTGCCGCCATCCTGGAGCACCTGTTCCCGGAGGAGAACAAAAGCCGCTACCAGTGGCAGCCCGCCCCCGGCTTTGGCTATCTGATCGAGGGAAATGCCTTCCGCCCGATTCCCTGAAAAAAGGATTGACAAAAAGAGGAAGATACGGTATAATACTCAAGCACTTGCGAGAGTGTTGGAATGGTAGACAAGCACGTTTGAGGTGCGTGTGGTTATGCCGTGGGGGTTCGAGTCCCCTCTCTCGCACCAAAAAAGGAAGCGATCCCCAGAGGGGATTGCTTCCTTTTTGTGCAATGAAGAGAGAGGGTGCTCGAACCCATTCAATCGGCAGCCCAGTGGGCTGCCGGTAAACGCCGGCTAGACGGCGTTTACACCATAGTGTCCTCGAGTCCCCTCTCTCGCAGCAAAAAAGAGAGGGAACCCATCCAATCAGTGCCCCGGCATATTGTACCCATGGCTTTGGAAAGCACCCTGCTGCGGAGTTATTTCTGCGGCAGGGCGCTTTTTGCCTTAGAGACCGTTTAGAGATGGGGCGGCTATACTGATGCTCAAATCCTGTGTCAGAAAGAAGGAGCGCTGTGAAAGGTCGAAAAAGATATGTGGCATGGGCCTTCCTGCTGCCAAATTTGCTGGGAGTGGCTGTTTTTGCGCTGTTTCCCATGCTGGAAGTGCTCTTTGGGGCCTTTCGGTCTGCGGTTGGCGGCAGATGGGTGGGCTTGCAGAATTTCCGCACGGTGCTGGAAAACCGCGCGTTCTGTCTGGCGGCCCGGAATACGGGAGAATTTATGCTGGTGTGCATTCCGCTGCTGCTGATGCTTTCTTTGCTGCTGGCTTTGGGGCTCAGGCGAGTCTGGGGCGGGCGGCAGCTGCGCAGCGCGTTTCTGCTGCCTATGGCGGTTCCGGCGGCCTCTGTGGTGCTGGTGTGGAAGCTCTTTTTCCATCAGAATGGGCTGCTGAACGGTGCGCCCCAAAGCCTTGGCCTGCAGGGCGTGAACTGGATGGGCTCCGGGGCCTCCTTCTGGGTGCTGATCATCAGCTATCTCTGGAAAAATCTGGGCTATACCGTGGTGCTCTGGACGGCTGCGCTGGGAGCGATTCCGGGAAGTATTTATGAGGCGGCACAGATTGATGGAGCCAATTCACTGCAATGCTTTCTCCATATGACATTGCCGAATTTAAAAACCAGCGCGTATTCCATTGCTGTGCTGTCTCTTCTGAATTCCTTCAAGGTGTTCCGGGAGGCCTGGCTGGTGGCGGGGGACTATCCCCAGGAGCGGATGTATCTGGTGCAGCACCTGTATAACAATTGGTTCCGGGAGCTGGACTATGACAAAATCGCGGCGGCCTCTGTGCTGGTCAGCTGCGTTGTGCTGGGGCTGATCGCCCTGCTGGGGCGGGGCTGGGACCGGGAGGGACAGACATGAAGCGAAAACTGCTGTGGATATTGCTAGGCCTGCTGGCGCTGGGAATGCTGCTGCCAATCTGGATCGCGGTGACAGGGGCCTTTTCGTCTCAATGGGAGCTGACGGAGAATCTGCGTCCGGTTCTGGGCAACGGCCAGGGGCTGGCCGGATGGACGCTGCTGCCGAAGAGCCCAACGTTGCGCGCTCTTGTGGAGGTGCTGCTGGACAGTCCGGGATTTTTTGCTATGTTTTGGAATTCCGTTGCAATCACTGCGGGAATCCTTTTGGGGCAGTGCGTGCTTGCGGTCCCGGCTGCCTGGGCGCTGGCCAAGTTTCGGCTGCCCAGGGGCCTGGGCAATCTCTATATGGTGCTGATGCTGCTGCCCTTTCAGGTGCTCATGTATCCGGAATACCTGGTACTGCGCGCCCTTGGCCTGCTGGATACCCTTTGGGCAGTGATCCTGCCCGGAATTTTCTCTGCCTATCCCGTCTTCCTGCTTACAAGGTTTTTTGCGGCAATTCCGGAGGAAATTCTGGAGGCGGCACGGCTGGATGGGGCAGGGGAATGGCAGATCTTTTTCCACATTGCGCTGCCTATGGGGCTGCCGGGCCTGCTGAGCGTGGGGATTTTGAGCTTTCTGGATGCCTGGAATCTGATTGAGCAGCCCATGACCTTTTTGAAGAGCCGGGCGCTTTGGCCGCTGTCTCTTTTTCTGCCGGAAACGACCTTGGCGGATGTGGGACTGGGCTTTGCCGCAGCGCTGTTGATGCTGATTCCGGCGCTGCTGCTGTTTGGACTGTGCCAGGATGCATTGGAGCAGGGAATTGCCCTGTCAGGAGGAAAAGAATGATGGAAAAGAAAACACTTTGGAAGGCACTCGGAATTTTCTTCGGGGTCATGGTGCTGTTCACGCTGCTGTCCCGGGCGGTTTATCAGCAGGGCACGGCGGTTGTGCAGACGGCTTCCCCGACGGGCGGCACCATAAATCATACGGTACGCTTGCAGGGGAAAACGACCCAGAAGCAGGCGCTTGCGGTGACCACGCTGCCGGGGCTTCGTATTGGGGCGGTTTTGGTATCGGAAGGGGAGCAGGTCAAGGCGGGGGATGTGCTGTTTTTCCTGGATATGGACTACCTGGAGGAAAAGATCACGCAGCAAAGCCAGGAGGTGCGAAAGCAGCAGCTTTCGGTGCAGGATGCCTGGAGCCAAAGCAATGCCCAGGCCCGGCAGCGGGCCAATGCAAAGAATCAGGCGGAGGAGAACTACAATGCAGCCGTTTTTAGCGCAGAACAGAAGCGCAATCAGGCAAGAACTGCCCTTGAGCAGGCCCAGAAGCAGCTGGAGGATTTCTATGCCGGTGTCTCCGGGGACAGCGAAAAGAAGCAGGCCCTGGAGGCGGCTGTCCGGGAAGCCGAGGCGGGACGGACAGCTGCCCAGGGCGCTCTGGATGCATTGATGCAGGAACGGCAGACGGCCATAGATCAGGCCATCGCCCAGGCAGATTCCGGGGAAGCGCCCCTGACGCAAGAGGAGAGAGCGGCAATCGAAGCCCAGATAGAGGCAAATTACGCCCCAACCCTTGCAGAGGCGCAGACGGCCCTGACCCAGGCCCAGGCGGCAGAGGAGCAGGCAAAGCAGGCCTTGGCGGACTTTACGCCGGGAGAGCAGCACTCTGAGCAGGAGCTGAAGGATGCTCTGGCACTGGCGCAGAGCAATCTCGAGCAGGCCCAGGCCCAGCTGGAAGACACCGTGCGCACCTATGGCCAGGCGCTGGAAACGGCCTCTCTGCCGGAAAGCACCGGCAGCGGTGCCCAGATTGGCCAGATCACCTATGAACAGCTGCGCGCTCAGCTGGAGAAGCTGGAAGCGCTTCGCGATTCCGGTGGAGAAGTCCTCGCTCCGTCGGACGGTGTTGTAACCGCCTGCTATGTCAGCACCGGCCAGATGACCTCGGAAACCACGGCGCTGCTTCTGGCGGACAGCAGCCAGGGCTGGCGGTTTACCGCAGAGGTGACCCGGGAGCAGAGCAAGTACATCGGCACAGGCGACAAGGTGCAGCTGCGTCTGGAAAGCAGCGGAAAGGAATATACGGACCTTCCCGTCGTCGCCTTTTCTCCCAAGGACGATGGCGGCACGCTGACGGTGGAGCTTCCGGCGGCGGACATTCCCCTCGGGGCCGGGATGGAGCTGAGCTTCACCAGAAAATCCCAGGCCTACAGGTGCTGCGTGCCCCTCTCTGCCCTGCATATGGATGCCCAGAACCGGGCCTATGTGCTGACGCTGGAAGAGGTGGACACGGTTTTGGGAAAGCAGCTCAGAGCCGCCAAGACCTCGGTGACGGTGCTGGACAAAAACGAAACCACCGCGGCGCTGGAAGCGGGCGACATTGGAGACCGGCAGGTGATCATCAGTGGGGACCGGGCGGTGGACAGCGGAAGTCGGGTGCGGGTGGAATGAGACGACTTTTTCTTGTACTGGCCGCGCTGCTCTGCGCAGCGGCCTTTGCCTTTGCCTCGCTGGCGCAGAAGCGGGGCAGCGGGATTTTTTTGCAGCTGGAAACGCCCATTTCTGCCACTCAGGCGGCGCAGCTTTCGGCCCAGGAGGCGGAAGAGGCGCAAAGCGTCGGCTTTTGCTTCTATACCATTTTGGTGGGGCAGCGCTTGACCTCCCCGGACACCGGGCAGACGGCAGTGGTGACGGTTGTGCCTGCTTTTGGAAACGGAAGCTTGCTGGGGGCGGATGCCCTTTCCTGGGCAAAGGGCTGCGTTCTGGATGCCGACACAGCCCAAGCCCTTTTTGGTACGGATGCCGTGGGTGGCCAGCAGGTGGTACTGGGGGATGAAACCCTTCCGGTTTTGGCGGCTGGCCCTGCTTTGACACCCGTTGCCCTGATTTCTGCCGAACAGGAAACCCGCCTCGACCGGTGCGTCCTCGCCGGGTGGGACGGAAACGGCGGGCAGACGGCAGAGCAATTCCTGTTTCGCCACGGACTTTCGGGGGAAATCCTGAATTTTTATCCGCTGCTTGTATTCGTCAGAAATTTCTGCCTGCTGCCGCTGTGGGTGCTGCTGCTGTCTCTGTGCCGCCTGGCCGGGAAGCGGGTGAAGTGGCTCGGCTGGCTGGTGGGCCTGGCGGGAGTGGCTTTGCTGGGCAAGTGGGTGATTGTCCCGGAGGAGGCCATTCCCTCTGTCTGGTCGGATTTTTCCTTCTGGGGGCATTGGCTCCGGGCGCAAAAAGAGAACCTATTGTCCATTTTTGCCTGGGCCCCGGTGGAGCGGGCATTGCAAATGGAGCAGAATATGATAAAATCGATATTGTGTGCCATGGCCGGAACCCTTGCGGCGGTCATTGGCGGAAGGAGGTAGGGTATGCGCTTGCTGCTGATTGAGGATGATGAAAGCCTGTGCCTGTCGCTGAGCTATCAGCTGCGGCAGGATGGCTTTGCGCCGGAAACTTGCCATGATGGAGAGGAAGGCCTGCTCTGGGCACGGCAGCAGGGCTACGACCTGATTTTGCTGGACCGTATGCTGCCCGGCATGGATGGGCTGACCCTGCTGCGGCAGCTGCGGCGGGAGGGCATTCACACGCCTGTCATTTTCCTGACGGCCTTGGGCCAGCTCAGCGACAAAACCGGCGGCCTGGATGCCGGCGCGGATGACTATATTGTGAAGCCCTTTGCCTATGACGAGCTTTTAGCCAGAATTCGCTGCGTTTTGCGCAGACCTGCGGTGCTTTCGGGGGGCGATTTGCTGCGCTATGGGGACGTAACCTATGACCCCGGCAGTCTGACCTTGCGCCGGGGAGCGGCTTCCACGGCGCTTTCCAAGCGCCTGGGGGATTTGCTGGAGCTGTTTTTGCGCAATCCCGGCCAGACCCTGCCCCGGCAGACCATTCTGCTGCGGGTATGGGGAATGGAGACAGAGGTGGAGGACGGCAATCTGGATAACTATACCTATTTTCTCCGGCGCAGCCTGCGCAAGGTTGGAAGCACCCTGCGTCTGACGACGGTGCGGGGAATCGGCTACCGATTGGAGGAGGGGAATACGTGAAGAGACTCCGTATAAAGCTGACGGCCTTTAATACGCTGATCACCGGCACAATTCTGCTGTGCCTGACTGCGCTGTGCCTGGGCATATCAGAGGAAAGCGGGCGGGCAGAAGCTTTCCAGAATTTCGGCACCCAGCTTGCCACAGCTGCAACATATTTGCAGGGGCAGGAGCGGGTGCGTATGCAGTGGTTTTCCCAGTTGGAGGCTGCGGGGAATCTCCATGCTGCGGTGACGGATGGGGGTTACCCGCTGTTTTCCGTGGGCTTTGACCCGGAGCGCACCGGCAGCGCCGCAGATATGGCCAGAGCCATCGCCGCCCGGGAATACGGAATGCCCAAAGGCAACCAGAGCTTTTCATGCATCTTTTCCATGACGGCAGAGGACGGCACGGATTATTTTGCGGCGGTAGCCAAAATCCCGAAAGGGGACAGCGCCCTGGAGCTGACGCTTCTGCGGCCCCTGGAGGATCTGGAGCAGCGGTTTGTACGCCAGCGATTGCGTGTTGGCCTGGGTGCCGCCGTGGCGGTGGGGCTGCTGGGCGCCTTTTCCTGGGGCTTCACGGGCCGGGTGCTGCGTCCTGTGGCAGAGAGTAGACAGCGGCAGAACCGGTTTATTGCCGCTGCCTCCCATGAGCTGCGCACGCCGCTGACGTCCATCCTCTCGGCCGCCGCCGCCATGGAGCGCGCGGAAGGGGCGGACAGGGAAACCTTCTCCCAGGTCATCGCCCGGGAGGGGCGCCGCATGGGGCAGCTGATCGAGGATATGCTGGCCCTGGCCAGTGCCGACAGCGGCGGGTGGCAGATGCATAAGCGCCCAGTGGAGCCGGATATGCTGCTTCTGGAATGCTATGAAACCTTTGCGCCCCAGGCTCGGGAGCGGGGGCTTGGGCTGCGTCTGCTTCTGCCGGAGGAGTCGCCGAAAATAACGGCAGACCCGGACAGAATCAGCCAGGCGCTCTCCATCCTTATGGACAATGCCCTGAGCTATACGCCGTCCCCCGGGACCGTCACGCTGGGGCTGCAAACTGTCGGCAGGAGGCTGCGCATCTTTGTGGCGGATACCGGCCCCGGCGTGCCGGACGGGGAGAAGAAGCAGATATTCCAGCGGTTCCACCGCAGCGAGACGGCCCGCACGGACCGAAACCATTTCGGCCTGGGGCTGAGCATTGCCGCAGAAATTGCGGCTGCCCATCAGGGAAGACTCTGGGTGGAAGACAATCCAGGCGGCGGTGCGATCTTTTTCTTAGAGCTTCCTTAGAGCAAACCTGGAGGTGCTTTAGAGAAAGCGCTGCTATGCTTATCCCATCGCCAACGGGATAAGACGTCGGCGGAAAGGAGAAAATACAATGCAGAAACGTATATTGGCAATTTTGCTCGCCCTGGCTCTGGTACTCACCGGTCTGGCTGGGTGCGGAAAACAGGAGACGGTCATGCCGGAGGCAACGGTGGCAAAGGGCCGCTATGTGGAGCAGGAGCTTTCCCTTCCGACATTGGGCTATCCTCTGGATATGACCACCCTGGAGGACGGACGACTCCGCCTGGGACTCATGACCGGGGAGCGGGAATACCGCTTCTTCACCCGGGAGGCGGACGACAGCTGGACGGAAGACCTTGTGCTGCCGGAGAGCGCGAAGGCCCTGGGAGACCTTGACCTGGTGCGGCTGTTCCGGGACGGCTCCGTGTTCCTCTCCGGTGTCGAAGAAATCGAAGACGGGGTGTATCAGTACCATTTCGCGATTGTGTCACCGGATGGAGGGCTGCGGGAGCTGCCAATCACCTACCCGGAGGCAGACGAGACCGCGGGCTACCTGCTGAGCGGCGGAGACGTGACGGAGGATGGGCGCTTGATGCTCCTTTTCTCCTTCGAGGATTTGCGGGAAGTCAACCTGACGGATGGCAGCCTGAGCGGGAATCTCAATGAATGCGGCCTCTGGGTCGGACTGGATGCCCTGCGCTGTGCAGGGGAGGATACATTCCTGCTCAGTGATGACGGCTGTGCCCGCCTGCGCGACGGAAAGCAGGAGCTATTGACAGATGTGCTGGGAGAGCAGCTGATGGAAGCGGCCCAGTCCACCGCCGGAACCCCCGGCAGCAGCTGCCTCTGGCAGAATCAGGCGGGCTATCTGTTCTTCACCACCAATGAGGGCCTGTTCAGCTTTGTGCCCGGGGGCAGCGTTACGGAAGAGCTGATCAGTGCCGACAGGAGCTCTCTGGGCGACCCCAGTTTTCAGCCTACGGTTCTGGAGGGCACGGAAGACGGCGTGTTTTACATACTGGGGCAGCAGGACGGCTGCGCCGTGCTGTGCCGGTATGTCTTTGATGCCGATGCACCTCTGCAGGCCACCAAGCAGCTGAAGGTCTATAGCCTTTATGAGGACGACGATCTGCGGCAGATCATTGCCAGATTCCAGAAGTCTCACCCGGAGACCGATGTGACGCTGGAAATTGGCCTAACCGGTGAGGACGGTATGACGGAAGCGGATGCCCTGCGGACGCTGAACACGGAGATCCTGGCGGGTTCCGGCCCGGATATTCTGCGGCTGGACGGGATGTCCACGAAAAGTTACCTGAAAAAGGACATCCTGCTGGACCTGTCTGATCTTCTGACGGAAACGCCGACGCTCGAGAAGATCACAAAATGCTATGCTTCCGGCGGAAAGGTCTGTATCCTTCCGGCAGCTTTTGCAATTCCGGCAATTTATGGCCCCCGTGACCTGGTTTCCCAGATCACGGACCTGGATTCTCTGGTAGACGCGGCAACCCAGGCCCTTGCCCGGAATCCGGAGGCCAAAAGCCTGATGAACGGTATGATCCCCCAGCTGGTGACGGACTGCTTCTACGACAGCTGCTCCGCCGCCTGGCAAAAGGAGGATGGTACGCTGGATGCCGAGGCGCTGGGGGCGTATCTCAATGCGATGCAGGCAATTTACGACCTGGACGCGCCCATGCGGGAACAGTACGCGGATTTTCTCAAGCAGCTGGAAGCAGAGGGGGATAATTTCTATACCCCCGGCGACTATACCAGTATTTCCGGCGCAAGGGACATCGTGATGAACGGTACGGCTCTGTCCGCGGGAACCCTGGAAAGCATGGAGCTGTGGGCCGGCGCCCTGGCAGGCGAGGACCGGCTGGAGGGCTACGCGCTGATGCCTCTGAATCTCCAGGCTTCCGGCGTGTTCCTGCCCCGACAGCTCTACGGTGTCCTGAAAACTACGGAAAACGCGGAAGGCGCCAGGGAATTCGTGCAGTTTGTCTTAAGCGAGGAGGTCCAGGAAAACGCCTTGTCCTATGGCTTCCCGGTGAACCGGGCTGCTTTTGATCGGCAGATCCAAGAGGACAAAACCGTGGAAGACAAATTTGCCTCTTCCGATGAAAACGGCAATATGATCTCCGTAGCTGCCCGTTATCCAAGTGCGGCAGAGCGCAAGCAGCTGGTTTCCTGGGTGGATGCGCTGACAACGCCCGCCATGACGGACCGCACCGTCCGAAAGCTGGTATCCGACCAGGCCGCTGCCAGTATGCGGGGCACCTGCACCCCGGCGGAAGCAGTGGCTCAGGCCCTGCAAAGCCTGAATCTGTACCTCTCGGAATAAGCATTTTGCTTTTAGAAAGGAACATGGTGGATATGCGAAGATGTCATATCCACCATGTTTGTTTGATAGCACAGTCCCGGTGGAACGATTCCGCCGGGACTGCGTTTTATACGGAGATACCTCCACATCGACCGCCTGGGGCGGAATTACGACGAGATCCTGGAGCAGTGGCGGCTGCTCACAAAGGAAAAGCGCCCGGCTCCCTCAGAAATCGGGCGCTGTGTTCATGCTTATCGGGAGCTGGGATCCAGTCCCATGGCGATCTTCATGGCGGTTTTGTTCTGGTACATGTCGTAGTCTGCCAGACGGAGCAGGGCGGGCATGGTGCTTATCTCCACGTTTGCGGAATGGGCATAGCCCGCGGCATAGCTCAGGGGAATCACGGGCAGCAGCTGGGTGCCGGAGCGGTTATACTCCTCCGTCATCCGTTTCAGCTTTTCCAGGAATCGCTGCACATCCTCGGGGGAGACGTTGGTCAGTATGGCCACGAATTCATCGCCGCCATAGCGGCCCACAAAGTCGTAGATCGGCACCGCTTTTCGGAGCAAGTGGGCGAAGCCACTGATCATCTGGTCTCCGGCCTGGTGCCCCAGGGCATCGTTGATTTTTTTTAGATTGTTCAGGTCAAACATGAGGCAGGCGGTCTGATCGTCCAGGGGCTGGGAGGAATTGAGCATCTCTTCGCAGCGGCTCTTGTTGGGCAGGCCTGTGTGCTTGTCCAGGTAAGCGGTATGGGAGAGCTCGGAATTCTTATTGGACAGACGCCGGTTCTGGAAGGAGTTGAAAAGCAGCAGGGCAATGAGCAGCAGGCTCGTGACGGCCATGGCATATTCTACCCTCAGAAGATTCTTCGCGAGCTCATCGGAATAGGTTTCCGCAGAGGAGACGGTTGTGTTGGCCAGCTCAAAGAATCGTTCACTGACAGTCAGTATATCGGTGTTCTCCCATCCATATACGTTGACCTTAGCCAGTTCCTGCTTCAGCGTGTACCAGTATTGCGTCATGATGGCCAAGTCCTTCTGGTATTGTACGCTTTGCAGGGGAACCAGATTGTGAATCTTTCCGCCATTTTTTAACTCATTTAGAATGATTTCCGATTCATTGATCAAATCGCTGTAGGGCTGGCCCATAATGACGAGCTTCACGATGCGCTGGCTGCCGCCCCGAACGGATGCGGTATAGTTTACAACCCTTGCGCAGCCTTGAATCAGATTTGAGTCGATCATGGATGTAAAAATCAGAAATACGAGGATGACGGACAGAATCTTCGGCAGCACATGGTTGAGAAAATTGTTCACTTTCTCCATAGCCCTCCTTATTTTGTAGATGATTTCAGAAGGCACAATCACAACTCTACGAAAACATTATACATGAACTTTTGCAAAAATCAACTGCTTTCTACAAAGACAGCCCGGATGGATGCTCTGCAGCTGGAATTGCCATACAAAATAACGGTGGGAAAATCTTTGAAAAAAGAAGATTTTTTCTTGCTATTTTGAAGTGCTGTGTGTATAATGGAAGAAATTCAGAAAGAAAACAGTTTGCGTGATTTGTCTTATAAACCACGATACTGAAATTTTTGCCCGTTAAAATCGGTCGATATTATATGGAGGCAACCCAATGACCCTGAAAGAATGCTACGCGCGCATGAATGGCAACTATGAAGATGCCAAGCTTCGCCTGATGATGGATTCCATGGTGGAGCGCTTTATGTTCAAATTCCTGGAAGACGACACCATGGAGAATCTGCGCAGCGCCGTGGCAGAAGGGAACATTCCCGATTCTTTCCGTGCTGCCCATACGCTGAAAGGCGTTGCAGCCAATCTCTCCTTTACCGAGCTCCAGGCGAAGGCCTCTGCGCTGACGGAGCAGCTGCGTCCCCAGACGGCTCAGGCGGATGCCGCACTGCTGGCAGAGGTGGAGAAGGCATATGCGCTGGTGGTCGATACCATCAATGCCTATAAGGCGGAAAAATAACCGCGTTTCCCGACCCTGATTTAAGGGAGCCTCTGCTGAGGTACTGCGCGGCAGTCTCCGAAGAAGGAAAGATAGATATATGCAGAAATCAAATGTTTTGATCGTAGACGATGCTCCAATCAATAGAGAACTTTTGGCTTTCATTTTGCAGGATCACTATCAGGTTTTTCAGGCGGAGAACGGAAAACAGGCTATAGAAATGATCGAATCCAAAGAGCGGATCTACCGCTTGGTCCTGCTGGACATTCAGATGCCCGTTATGGATGGCTTCGGCTTCCTGGACTACATGAAGAAAAAGGACATGCTGAAGAATCTGCCGGTCATCGTGATTTCCGGCGATTCCTCGGATGCCTCCGTTCTTCATGCCTATAAGCTGGGTGCCGTGGACTTTTTCTCTAAGCCCTTCAGCCCGGAGATCATTCTGAACCGTGTACACAATATCCTGTCTCTTTATAAGCATGACTATGAAGATGAGTTAACCGGCGGCTATAACCGCAGCGGTTTCATTCAGATGGCAGAGAATATCCTGTACAATGCCTCCGACAAGACGGAGTATGCCCTGATGTTCCTGGACATCAAGAACTTCAAGGCAACCAACGAGCTTTTTGGCACCGAAGGCGGTGACAGCATCCTGCGGGATTTCTACCAGCGCATCGGCACCATCTGGCGGCCTGCCGTCACCGGCAGATTGGACACGGATCACTTCGCCTGCCTGGTTTTGCAGAGCCACATCAATATGGATACCCTGGGCAATGAGTTGAAGCTGAATATTCAGTTCAAGGGCCGGGGTATGAAGCTCTATGGCTACTGCGGCATCTATTATGTGGAGGAGGGCGTCTCCGTCACCAGCATGATCGACCGGGCCAAGCTGGCGGAAGAGAGCATCCTCAGTGATCATGTGCAGCCATTTGCTGTATTTGATGATTCCATGCGGCGACTGTATGTGGATCAGATGGAGCTTATGAGCGAGTATGAGACGGCAATTGCCAACGAGGAATTTAAGGTTTACTATCAGCCTGTGGTAGAAGCCACCTCCGGAAATCTGATCTCCGCGGAGGCGCTGGTCCGCTGGGTGCATCCCCAGAGGGGCCTGGTTTCTCCGGCGGCCTTTATTCCGGCGCTGGAAAACGGCGGCCATATTTCTAAGCTGGATTGGTTCATTGCAGACCGGGTGGCCGAGGTGGACCAGCGGTGCTATGCAGAGGGCATTCCGGTTGTCCCCGTTTCCATCAACCTGTCCTGGATGGACTTTTATGATGAAGAGATGCTCCAGCGTCTTGTGAGCCTGCTGAAAAGCGATGCCATCAAGAAGGGGGATATCCGCCTGGAGATCACGGAGACCTCCTATGCGGCCCTGGAAAGCGACCGGGAGAAGATCCTGGAGGAGTTCCATCTGTCCGGCGCCAAGATCCTGCTGGATGACTTCGGCAGCGGCTTCTCCTCCTTTGGAATGCTGAAGCGGTACAACTTCGATATTTTGAAGCTGGATATGACCTTTACCCGCCAGATCGAGACCAGCCCCAAGGTCTGCACCATTATCAATGGCATTATCCAGATGGTCCACCATCTGGGTATCAAGGTCATTGCCGAGGGCGCCGAAACGGAGGCCCAGGTGAAATTCCTGCGGGAAAACGACTGCGATTATATCCAGGGCTATTATTTCTCCAAGCCTCTGCCTGAGGCGGATTTTCTGGCCTATGTCCAGAAGGCTGCTGCAGAGGGAAAAATCGGACCCTCCACCAAATAAGCTGTATTTTGCTGCTCCCTGCACCGAAATCTCCTCGGTGCAGGGAGTTTTTCGTTCAAGGTTCCGATAAAAACTGTTTAGACTGGGTTCACATTTCAAAAATAAAATGTCACCATATAGCACTATCTGGAAAATGGAGATTGAGACCATGAATACATATCGCGCAGGCATTGATATCGGATCTACAACGGTGAAGATCGCGCTGCTGGATGAAAAAAATGACCTGATTTACGGAAATTACGTGCGCCACCAGGCCAATACCCAGGGGGCCCTGGCTGGACTTTTAAAGGATGTTCGGGAAAAGCTGGGGGATTGTGCGCTGCAAGCGAGGATCACGGGTTCCGGCGCGATCACCTTGGCCAAGGCCATGGGCATCGGCTTCGTGCAGGAGGTCGTGGCCGTTGCCGGGGCGCTGAAAACCTTCTATCCTCAGACGGATGTGGCAATCGAACTGGGCGGTGAGGATGCCAAGATCATCTATTTCACCGGCGGCCTGGAGGAACGCATGAACGGCGTCTGTGCCGGCGGCACGGGCTCCTTTATCGACCAGATGGCGGCCCTGCTGCAAACCGATGCCGCAGGCCTGAACGCAGAGGCGGAGCATTATCAGCAGATTTATCCTATTGCAGCCCGCTGCGGCGTGTTTGCCAAGACAGACATTCAGCCCCTGATCAATGAAGGTGCCACCAAGGCGGACCTGGCGGCATCAATTTTTCAGGCCGTTGTCAATCAGACCATTTCCGGCCTTGCCTGCGGCAAGCCCATTCGGGGCTGCGTGGCCTTTCTGGGCGGCCCGCTTCATTTCCTGCCGGAGCTGAAAAAGGCCTTTATCCGCACCTTGAAGCTTACTCCGGAAAACGTAGTCGATCCGGAAAATTCCCATCTGTTCGCTGCCATGGGTTCGGCCCTGGAGGAGGACGGCGGCGAGGCTGTGGCTCTGGAGGATCTGATCGGGCGGCTTGAAAAAGGGGTCAAGGTCAGCTTTGAGATGCCCCGGCTTCCGGCACTGTTTGAAAGCAAGGAGGATTACGAGGCCTTCCGGCAGCGTCACGCCAAGGCTGTGGTAGAAAAGGCAAATTTGGAAACCTACTGCGGCGACTGCTATCTAGGCATTGATGCAGGCTCTACCACCACCAAAATGGCCCTGATCGGCCAGGAAGGGCAGCTGCTCTATTCCTTCTATGCCAACAATAAGGGCAACCCCATCGAGACGGCAAAAACCGCCATCTGGAATCTGAAAACAATCCTGCCCGGCTCTGCCCGCATTGCCCGCACCTGCTCTACGGGCTATGGCGAGTCCCTGCTGAAATCCGCCTTCAATCTGGACGAGGGCGAGGTGGAGACCATTGCCCACTGCACGGCAGCGTCCTTCTTTGATAAGGACGTGGACTGTGTGCTGGATATTGGCGGCCAGGATATGAAGTGCATCCGCCTGAAAAACGGCGCAGTGGATACCATCATGCTCAACGAGGCCTGCTCCTCCGGCTGCGGCTCCTTTATTGAGAATTTTGCAAATTCGCTGGGGTATTCTGCCCAGGATTTTGCGAAGGAGGCTCTGTTTGCCGAGCACCCGGTGGACCTGGGTACCCGGTGCACGGTGTTCATGAATTCCAATGTAAAGCAGGCCCAGAAGGAGGGGGCAAAGGTCTCGGATATTTCCGCAGGCCTGGCCTATTCCGTGATCAAAAACGCCCTGTTCAAGGTGATCAAGCTGAGCTCTGCCAAGGAGCTGGGCAGTCATATCGTGGTCCAGGGCGGAACCTTCCACAATCAGGCGGTGCTGCGGGCTTTTGAGACCATTGCCGGGGCAGATGTGGTCTGCCCGGATATTGCGGGGCTTATGGGGGCCTTTGGCGCTGCACTGATTGCCCGAAGCCATGACCGGGGCGAGGGGACCACCATGCTTCCTTTGGAAGAGATCGTCAACCTGACCTATACCACCAAGACCCGGCGCTGCGGCGGCTGCGCCAATAACTGTATGCTCACCGTGAATGTTTTCCCTGGCGGACGCCGGCACATTACCGGCAACCGCTGTGAGAAGGGCGCAGGAAAATCCGACCGGGGCGAGAAGGCACCCAATATGGTGGCCTATAAGCAGAAACGGATGTTCGATTACACACCTCTGACGGAAGAAGAGGCGGAAAGAGGCACCGTGGGCCTGCCCAGAGTGCTGAATATGTACGAGAACTATCCCTTCTGGGCCACCTTCTTCCGGCATTTGGGTATCCGTGCGGTGCTCTCGCCCTTCTCGGACCGGAAAATCTATGAGTTGGGTATGGACTCCATTCCCTCAGAATCCGAGTGTTATCCCGCCAAGCTGGCCCACGGCCATGTGCAGTGGCTCATAAACCAGGGAATCACCACCATTTTCCATCCCTGTGTGTTCTATGAATACCAGGAGCACAAGGATGCTCAAAACCACTACAGCTGCCCCATGGTGGCCTCCTATGCGGAAAACCTGAAAAACAACGTGGAGGCTGTTACAGAGGGAAAAGTGCGCTATATCCGCCCCTTTGTGGCCTTTACCAATGAAAAGGTTGCTGCCGAACGGCTGATAAAGCTCTGTAAGGAAGAATGGGACATCCCTGCTTCCGAAGTCAAGGCGGCAGTCGAGGCAGCCTGGGCGGAGCAGCGGAAGGCCAAGGCCGACATCGTGGCGGAAGGGCAGCGGGTACTGAAGCAGATGGAGGACAATGGCGGCAGCGGAATTGTCCTGGCCGGGCGGCCCTATCATATCGACCCGGAGATCAATCACGGTATCCCCGAGCTCATCGCCTCCTATGGCCTGACGGTGCTCACGGAGGACAGCCTCCCGAATCCCGAGGAAGACCAGCACCTGCGGATCGTGGACCAGTGGGTCTACCATTCCCGGCTGTATTCCGCCGCCCGGTTTGTCCGGAATCGGGATGACCTGGAGTTGTTGCAGCTCAATTCCTTTGGCTGCGGTCTGGACGCTGTGACCACGGATCAGGTCAATGAGATCCTGGAGGGCAGCAATAAACTCTATACGCTGCTGAAAATCGACGAGGTGAACAATCTGGGCGCTGTCCGCATCCGCATCCGCAGCCTGATCGCTGCCATGAAGATGCGCCGGGAGGAGCAGATCCATGCCTGCCCCCGGCCTGTGGACTTCGAGCGTGTGGAGTACACGGAAGCCATGCAGCTGGAGGGCTATACCATTCTGGCGCCCCAGATGAGCCCCATCCACTTTGAGATTTTGCAGCCGGTTTTTGAAAAGCACGGCTATCATGTGGTGATCCTGGACAATGACGACCGGACGGCCATCGATACGGGGCTGAAATTTGTCAATAACGACGCCTGCTTCCCCTCCATTACCGTGGTGGGGCAGATCATGGAGGCAGTGCTCTCCGGTAAATACGATACGGATCATCTGGCCATCATGATGACCCAGACCGGCGGCTGCTGCCGGG
>OIYP01000559.1_pt1 | contig 23570 bp, 26 predicted proteins | sample 1588261 | NCBI WGS metagenome assembly OIYP01 (sample SAMN03283293) | human gut metagenome | biome: human-associated habitat; material: feces | host: Homo sapiens | place: Peru | collected 2012
TAAAAAATCTTATTACCATAGATTGGTATCTTTACACAAAGTTTTTTACACTCTCCGAAATTAATATATCATTATTATTTTCGAAGTTTTTTTATTTTTAAGTTAATATAAATTTTTTATTAACAACTAATTATTTTTATCTATAATGTTATTAATCTTTAAATTTAAGGTATTATAATTATCTGAATTATATTTAATTGTTTTAAATCCTAGTTTTGTTGCTGTTTCGATATTATTTTGATCATCATCAATAAATAAACATTCTTTCGTAATTAAATCATATTTATTTAATAATATTTTATAAATTTCAATATTTGGCTTTACAGTATTATAATCACATGAATATACGTCTCCATCAATATATTGATAAAAATCTAGTGTTCTCAAATAGTTTGCAGTTTCTTTATTGTTATTCGATAGCAAATAAATGTTATATTTTTTATTTTTTAAATCAAGTAACATATTTAAAACTTCTAAATTGAAAGGTCTATATTTATAATAATTAATTAATTTTTCTTTTATTTCATTAGAAATTGTTGATTTAAAATTACATTGATAAAAGAAACTATCCAATGAAATTAATCCTAAGTCCAATTTTGACCAATTATTAAAAAAATTATTTTTAATATCATGATATGTTTCATCATCTAAGTTTAAGTTATCTAATACAATAGATGGTTTGCCTTTCAAAATAACATTACCTAAATCAAAAATACAATTTTTTATCATTCTTAATTCACCTTATTTTATTTACTAATTTTAAACATTTTGAATATGATTTTGATTCTTAATCATATCTTTTTTTATATCTTCTAATCCTAACATTATTATCGCATTTATTTACATATTAGTCTGATTTAGTATATTCAATCATAATGAAAAATATTCTGTACAAATTTATTTACTAAGTACATATGACATTTTAAACACGTTTTATATATTTATTCCCTTTATTTCTTATTTTTTCCATTTTTTCTTTAGTATCATTTAGTACATAGTGGAATCTATCAATCAATTTGTTTATATAATTATTTTCTTTAATATAAAGCAAACTTTCTTTAAAATACAATCCATATATAAATGCAATATAAGAAATCCATATATCTGCTGGTGTTTTTCTATCTTTATTTAATATAGTTTTTTCACTAATAAAATCGTTAAAAATATTATCTGATATTAATGAAGTCTCAATTTCCTTCTGTGTTATATTTGCCATCGTATAAATATCATCTTCATATTTTGCTCTAAATGAATCCAATTTATCAGCATCTCTAATAATTTTTGAATGTAATGCTTGTATTTCATACATGCTATCAAAATCAACGATATATTTATTATGATTAGCTATAGCAATTTTTATTATTTCATCATATTTATCAAATTCAATAAAGCTCCTAATTAAATTATTTTCAAATAATAATTTAACACCTAGTGTGGCATGGTCATAATTATTTATATCTTCTCTAAAACTTTTCAACTCTTTTGCTTGGTCAAATCTTCCTATATCATGTAAAAGTGCTATTATAAGTGCAACTTCTTTATTTTCATTATCTAGATTCATTTTTTTACATAAAAATTTTGCATTACTAACTACATGAAGCGTATGGTTTAACTTATGTCTAACTTTAGTATTATTCATATCATAATTATTATTTACAAAATTTATAAATTTTTCTAATGCACACTCAAACATATTTTTCTCCTATATTTTCTAATTGTGTTTAATGTAAATTCAATAATTGGAACTATAATACATATTCTTGTTCAACTAGCTTCCCATGTTTTATTTAATTTGACTTTTTTATTTCTTTTTCAACCTTCATAACAAACAACTTCTTAATTATAGAATTATTTCTATGAATGAATACATTATATCATTAATTTAATTAAAGCATAAAAAAAAAATTTTAGAATACTATTTGCATAATTGAATTTATATGACTAAATTATTTTAGTGATTGATTCAAAATTAGTGAGCTATAGATTCCTATTGTATATGCGAACTATTCTACTTTAGATATTAACTCATAATTAGATTGTTTTTAATATTACTTCATATTTTGACTACATCAAGCATTAACTATTATATTTAATATAATAGAACTAATCGTTTTCAAGACTTAGCTCCCATCTATGAAAAAACGGGAACTTTGAATTTAATTTAGTGATTTGAAATTTAGACTTGTAAAATAGTCTTTTTTTTGGTATATTTTTAGTAGTTTGGAGGTCAGTTTATGAAGGTTTATAAGAAAAATTTACCAGATGGTGTAAAGAAAATGTTCGCTTATGAACGTGGTGTAAAAGTTAAGCTTTTAAATAAAAAATATTATGATAAGAAAAAAAAGAGTTCTAAATAATTAAGTTTAGGGCTCTTTATTCATTTAATTTGGAATTGCCAGTTAAGTAGTCGATTGTGATGCCTTTTTGCACGTTGTAAACATAAATTGAGAAAGATAAGCCTTGGCCATTATCTTCAACTGATCTAGCCTCCATCAAAACACCACTGGCAACAAGATTATCGTTTAAGAATAGGGGGTTAACACGGTACAAAACATGATTTTTAGTTTCTTTAATGTATTTAGCTACTTTGTTTTCATACTCTAGCATAACGCCTGTATTCATTTGTCTTGTGCAAGTTATAAGGTTTTTGGGATTAGCATTTTCACCAGTTAATTGGTATCCTATTAAGTGACAACGGTTATATAAGTATTTACCATCAACATTATCGTATTTAATTGTATGCCAGCCACTTGGTTTTATCATGCCAATAGATTCACGTTCTTTCGTAGGCATTAAATCAATGCCAATATTAGCAATTGCTGGGCCACATCTACCTAGGTTATCTAGTTCGCTAAAGATTTGATAAGATTCATTTTTATAATCACTTTCGGCAAAATTTGGTACATTATTATTAATATATATAAAATCTTTACCATTATATTCAGGTATTTCATTTACGGCATAAGAAACGTTATTATTAACTGTGTTATCATTAAGTTGATAGTAGCCTAGATAAAAACAAAGAAGAAGAGCTACAAACCCTGTTATTATTTCTTTATTAGTTAATTGTTTTTTCTTTTTTCTTTTTTTTGCCATATTATTCACCTACTTATTTTAAGTTTATCATATTTTAAAAAATAATGTTACTATAAATCAAATTTGTTTATTGAAAAAAGGTATGGAAACAGCAAGAAAAAGAAAAAAGAAAAAAGTGTCAATTCAGACACTTTTGTGTATTTAAATATGGTAGCGGGAGAGGGATTTGAACCCCCGACACCGTGGGTATGAACCGCGTGCTCTAGCCAACTGAGCTATCCCGCCATAAGAACAAGAAAATTATAACAAAATAAAAATGGATATTCAAGTGGTTTTTGCATAAAAAAAGAAGAAATTTGTTGTTTCTTCTTTAATTTTTACTAGAATTACTCTTAGCTTGGGTTATTTGATTAGCGATGTAATTAGAATATTTTGATTTAATATCACTATCTAATATATCCATACCAGCATCTTTACGCATTTTATCAAGGGCTGTAATTTGAATTGTTTTATCACTATCAATTAAGTTCTTAGCAAGTGTTTCTGTAATTTCACTTTCTTTATCTTCGTATGATGGTTTTTCACTTGATGATTCACGGTAAATAATGTGATAACCTAATTCAGTTGTAATAATTGACTTTGAATATTCACCATCTTTTAGGTTTCTAGCACTCTTTAATAATTCATCATATTTATTAGATAAAGTACCAGTATTGATAGCACCTAGACTACCACCATTATCTTTAGTTGCATCATCGTTTGAGTATTCTTTAGCAAGTGTTTTAAATGTTTCTAATTTATTATCGGCTTTATTTAATTTTTCAATTACTTCATTTGCTTTTTTCTTAGCTGCTTCTTCTAATTTAGTTTTTTCATCATCTTTAGTATCATCAGTTACACCAGTAGTGATTAAGATATGACGAACAGTCACGTCACCATAAATGTTTTTATCATAATATGATTTTTTCTCTTTATCTGACACTTGTGTTTTAGCATAGTCTAAGGTAGCGTAATTTCTTAGATTAGATAAATAGACACTTTTTGTGTAATTATCTACTGAACCGTAATAGTAAGTAATTTGATCTTCACCATAAGTTTCTTTCATTGATTTTACAGTACTTTCTGCACTACTTTTAGCATCACTTAACTTATCAGGATATTTTTGCTCTAATATTTTTGTATCCATTAGAGTAATAAGAGAATCAAGAGCATAACTTTCTTTCATTTTATTATAAAGATCACCAGCTGAAATATTTAAAACATTATCAGTAAAACTTGCAACTGCTTGGCTACCATCACTTAGGGTAGGGGTCACTTTACCACAGCCACATAACATAAGAGTGCAAGCACCAAGTGCAATTAATTTTTTTGTCTTATTCATAAACATTCTCCATTTCTTTTAAACAAACCTATTATAACACGTAAAGTTTTAGTTTTACAAGGTTTTAGACATGCACATTTTCATAATTTATCCATAAACTATAAATGAAAAGACAAATAAAGGAGGGAGTTTTATGAACTACTGTCAAGAAAATGGGTTTGGACCTGCAATCATTTTAGTTTTATTCATATTACTAATTTTAATTGTAGGGGCATTCATTTAGTCTTTAATTAAGGAGGTGCCTTATGAGTTGTTGCAAAAAATCCGGTAATAACGAAATTAATAGTAATGGTAATTTCTTAAACGGAGCATTCATTATTTTAGTTTTATATATTTTACTTGCAATTATTCTAGGAGGAATTTTGTTCTAAGAGGAGGGAAACCTTCTTTTTTTTAAAATATAAAGACAAATAATTAAAAATTTGATAAAATGTTTATAGAATAAAGAAGGGATAATATGTTTGGAAAAGTAATTAATATTGAAGACACATTAGTAACGGTTGAAAATTTAAGTAATGCACCTTGCTTGTATTTAAAAGATGTTCATGTTGTTTTTATGGAGCAAAATAGAAAAATTGTAGGTAGAATAACACATGTCGGTAATAAAGAATTTATTATTTTATTAATTGGTGAGATAGTGGGTAATGATTTTGTTGAAGGTATTTATAGACAGCCTAACTTACAAGGGTCACCACGTATTGTTAATGCTCAAGAATTAACAAGTTTTATTGGTAGCCAAAATTTAAATGATAAAGGCGTTATGGTACTTGGTAAATCTTTGTTATATGAAAATTTTACTGTAACTGGTAGTTTAGATGACTTTTTTTCTAATCACTTTGCTATTATTGGCAACTCGGGGGCTGGTAAATCATGTGGTGTAGCAAGAATAATTCAAAATGTTTTTTATTGTAATGATAAATTACCAGAGAATGCGCATATTATTTTATTTGATGCCTATGGCGAATATAATGCTGCCTTTCAAAATTTAAGTAATGTAAATTCTAAATTAAACTTTAAAAATTATCGTAATGAAAGAGAAGATGTATCTAATTGTATTCAAATACCACCTTATTTTTTAGATGCTGATGATTTAGCTATATTACTTGATGTTACTGATGCTTCTTTAATTCCAATACTTGAGAAAACCCTTCAATATGTTGGTATTTTTAAAAGCGAAGATCCAGTATCAATAGAATATAAAAATGATATTATTGCTACTTGTTTATTAGATGTTTTATCAAGTGGTAAAAATAGTTCACAAATAAGAGATCAAATATTAAGTATTTTGAATAAATATCATACTGATGATTTGAATGAAGCAAGTGAAATAAAAGAACCAGGTTATATAAGAACAATAAGACAGTGTTTAAATATTGATGCACAAGGGAAAATTAATGCGATTTCCCAAGTAATTGATTTTTTAAGTCAATTTAAAAAGAAAAATATTACGGAGTATAGTGTTGTACCTAATTTGTATTATACTTTAGAAGATATATACGATGCTTTAGAGTTTGCGTTACTTAGTGAAGGAGTCTTTAATAGTGAAAGTGTTTATGATAAGGCTAATTCTTTAAAAGTTCATTTACATCATATTATTAATAGTCCTAATAAAAAGTATTTTGAGTATCCTAGTGTTGTTAGTAAGAAAAGTTATATTGAAGGTTTATTTAAAATGCCAACGGGTGAGAATGCACAAATTGTTAATGTTAATTTAGATAGTTTAGAAGATAGATTTGCTAAAGTTCTTACTAAATTATATTCAAAATTATTCTTTAATTATGCGACTAATTTAAGTGATAGGGGTTCTTTTCCAATTAATATTATTTTAGAAGAAGCCCATCGTTATGTTAATAATGATCGTGATATTGATGTTTTAGGTTATAATATTTTTGAAAGAATTACAAAAGAGGGAAGAAAGTATGGAGTTATATTAGGCCTTATTACGCAAAGACCTAGTGAACTATCAAAAACCGTATTTTCACAATGTTCTAATTTCTTTATTTTTAGAATATTTCATCCTGAGGATTATAACATGATTGATGCGATTATTTCTAGTTCGGCTAGAGAAGAGCTAAAAAAATTAAAGACGTTAAGAAAAGGTGTAATGCTTGCTTTTGGGTCGGCATTTAAATTACCATTTTTAGTTAAACTTGATATGCCAAATCCTGCTCCTTTAAGTAGTAATGTTAAAATGACGGAGAAATGGTTTTAAAAAAGAAGGTTTTAGACCTTCTTTTAATATTCATAAAATTCATAAGGATTTTCGGTAGTACCCATACCATTTTTGTATACAAGATCAGTTGGTAAGGCTATTACTAACCTAATATCTTTTTTAGCATTTGCTACATCTAATACTATTGCACCAGTGTTATTGGCTGAATATACTTCATATGAGTTTTCGTTTGTACCATTCATAAACCAATACTTGTTAGTAGATTTAGATAAGTAGTTATAGTTAGAACAGTTTTTAGAACTACTTACTAAGCATTGGGGGTCAACAGAAGCATTCATGTAATCATATACGGCTAATAAAGATATTGGTGTTTTATAAGTACTAAAACATTCAATAGCCCCAGTTTTGTCTTGATCCATTTCGCTTCTTGAATGAGTACAAGCGTCCATTACTTGTAAATAATTGTGATAGTTTTTAAAATAGTTTTCATAAAAGTCATTTAATGTTAAGTACATACGACTACTTGCAAAATCATTTTTGCCTTTATAGTTATTAGTTGATTCGTTAAAGCGATCATCATATACATACATTGTTTTGTTATTTAAAGTATCACTTAAAACTAAATAAATCATGTCATCATTAAATTTTAAGATACGCCAAGAATAATTGACAAATTTAACATAGTTATTTACGTATTCACCACGGTAAGTATAATAATCATTTAATTCATATAAACCATTACCACTATCTTTTATTTTTTCACTACTTAAGATAATATCTTTAAGAGTAGTTGTTTCATAATTAGGGCAAGATAGGCTAGGTGTATATCTTAATGAGCCTTCATTATAAATAATTGTTACTTTTCCACTACAACCTTTTTCTTTACTTAGTTTATCTAATTCTTTTAGATATTTACCACTTATTAAAGTAGATGTTTCAATTGTCTCTATTTCTTTCATTTCATTTGGAATTAAGTCTTTATGTTCTTTTAAATAAGTCTTGGTACTACTAACCATCATGTTTTCGATCTCTTTATAACTATATCTTCTAAAAATATTAACTAATATAACTATTAAGGCAATTACAATTATAATGCTTAGTATTGTAATACCTGCTATTAATAAAACTTTCTTTTTATCATATTCCCATAATTCTTTTAAATTTTTCATAACTCTAATCTCCTTATAAAGAAATTATACAAAAAAGAAACATAAAAAGCAATTTAATTATTGTATAAAGCCAATAAAAAAATGTCCATTTGGACACTTTATTATCTGTTATAGAATTCAACGATAAGTGATTCATTAATTTCTGGATTAAGTTCACTTCTATCTGGGATTCTTACATAAGTACCAGACATTTTCTTTTTGTCAAATTCAACAAATGCTTTAGTACTAGTAACAGCCTCTAAACTTGCAAGGATTTGTGGATGTGATAAAGATTGTTCTTTAACAGCAATTACGTCTTTAGGTTTGCAAGTATATGATGGAATATCAACTTTGCGACCATTTACAGTAATATGACCATGGTTTACAAGTTGTCTTGCACCACGACGAGTAGTAGATAATCCCATACGATAAACTAAGTTATCTAAACGACTTTCTAGTAAAACTAATAAGTTTTCACCAGCAATACCTTTCATTTTTGAAGCTTTTTCAAAAACTTTATGGAATTGTTTTTCGTTTAATCCATACATGAAACGAACTTTTTGTTTTTCTTGTAATTGGACACCATATTCACTTAGCTTTTTACGTCTATCACTACCATGGGCACCAGGTGCATAAGGACGACGAGCAAGGTCTTTTCCATTTTCTAAAGTAGAGAAGTTTAGTCGACGTGATTTTTTAAATTGAGGACCAGTGTATCTTGCCATAAATATTCTCCTTTCTTTTTATTTCTTATAAAAGTTATTGAATTACTTAGCATTTAGGGAGTAATTATAAACATTTTCTGTTGGCAGAACATACTCATGAACTTAGTTAATTACACGTTAAAGCCTAATAATTCGCTGCCTAACTTCGATAAGCAATAGTATTGTACTAAAATACTTAGATAAAGTCAAATATTTAGCGATATTTTATTAAGCATTTTGTTAAATTTTGTTAAAATTAGTGCTACGTAAGTTTATAAGATTATTATTTAATGTAAAAATTATATTTTTGATATTATAGCGATAATAGATATCAATGAGATTTGAAAAAGATGACTCCAGTTCAATCCCAAAACCATCTTCCTACAATTGTTTTCTAAAACTCCAATTTTTTATTTAGTCTTTGACATTTATTTCTTGCTGTATTTTAGTCTTAATCTTTTTTTCAAAATCAAGTAATTAATTTAATAAAGCAGTTTCAATATATGAATCTGTTTTATAATCATATACTTTTGTCCCTTTTATTTTGCGTATGCCATAGTGATTAGAGTTAGGAACTAAATCACCATTAACATAATTAAGAAAGAATAAATACTCTGTATTTTCTTCTTTATAGTTTAGTTTTCCATTTGAAGAATCTAATGAAAAACTATATTTCTCTAATTCTTCTTTTGTTAATGAGTATTTTGTCTTTTCACTTTCATCTAATGATTTTATGTAATCTTTAGCACTAAGTTTTCCGCCAATAGTTTTGATATTTAAAACATTAAAATCATTATATTTATGTGAGATAGAATTTTTATATACTTTAATTACATGGATATCCATGTTGGTGTATATAAAAGCGTTTTCAATTACAGACTTTAATGAGGATGTATCTATTATTCCAGAAACAATTATGTTAGCATCATTTGTTAAAAATTCTAAATTTGGTTCATGGCCATAGAAGGGTTGAAATTCAATATTGATAATATTTTCTTTCTCATTATCTATATCTTCATAAACGTTTTGATTCATATTTATATTTTTATTACTATTATCTTTTAAATTTAAATATGTAGTAATTTCTATGGTAACTAAGAATACTAAAAATATAGAAATTATTAATATAATTTTATTTTTCTTCATTATTTTAAACCATCTTTTCTTTTATAAATATTATATAGAAGTTATTTCTTATAATAAATCTATCATGTTAATAGCTTTTGTTCAATTAAAATTTACTTTTCATTAATTAAATCGTATAAAGAATAATCGTGTACGGTAGAATCATTAAATACCTTTTGGAAATCTCTGGTGCTCGTAACTCCTAAAAAGTAAGTAATATTATTTAATATACTTAAGTATAATTTATTGTTATGGTATTTTTTTCTTAATTCATTAAATGAGTTATCACTTACTAATAAACTGCCAATTATAATAAGTTTTTTATCAAAAATGCACATGTTACTAGAGTATAATTTGTTAATATTAATGTTTGGCAATACTATATGTATGCTTTCATAAGCAAATTCTTGATGATTCTCATTATTAAGTAATGTTTTATAATTATTTTATTTGTAAATTATTTGCAAATATTTGCAAAAGACATTACAAATATTAAATTATAGTGTATAATTAATGCGAGAGGTGAGAAAATGGGTGTTTTAAATAAAAAAATTACTATAAGCAAACAAGCGTTTGAAAAAAGATGGGGTATGCCAATGAGTCATTCATTACAAGATGCTTTTAATGATATACTTTCAAATTTTTCAGAAACTAAAATTGATAGTAATTATTCTTCTGAAATGAATCAATTTTTAAAAAATGATAATGGAGATATTTATTATTTTGATAATTTTAAATACGTTTTCCCTAGAATAATTGCTAATAAAAATGATGTTAGAGTTTTAAACAATAGTAGAGGTACAGATAAATTTTGTTGTGTAAAATATAATGGACAATCTATAGTAGTAGAGGATTATGATCTATCACAAAAATCTGCTAAGATTTCTAATTATTTTATAACAGATGAAACAAGAGAATTTATTGCAAATGAATTTTTAAAAGGAGATTTTGGAGAATTTTTGCTTCAAGTATCTGGAAATAATATTGAGTATATAAAAAAATTGTATTTAGGAAGCAATATTACTATCAAACAAGAAAATGAAAATTTGGTAAGTTATGATATTAATGGTAATGTTATTGATAGTGTTTCAGTTACTGAAGGATGGCATCCTTCTAGTGAAAAAGAAAATTATTTACAAGACCAATCATTTTATAGCAAACTAGAATCGAAAGTTAATTATTATGCTTTATTAGATAGTACATATTCATTAACTCAAGGTTCAGTTGGTAGTCCAAGAAGATAATTAATAATGAAATGGTATTCCCATTTCTTTTTGTTTTGCACTATGTATATGTGACTGAAGAGTAATGAAATTGTGTGCTAAAAGTGCTGATAAGAAAAAGGTTTATTTTATACAAAATAGAATTTTCAATAGATAGAATGCTTGACAAGAAAAGTGTGAAAGAATATTTTGCCTGTAAGCAAATTGAAAAATCAATTAAAAGACTACATTAAAGATTGTTAACAATGTTTCTTATAGTCTTTATAACTTAGAAAAACTTGTGAGTTGCATTTTCTTATAATAAATCTATCATGTTAATAGCTTTTATTCAATTAAAATTTACTTTTCATTAATTAAATCGTATAAAGAATAATCGTGTACGGTAGAATCATTAAATACCTTTTGGAAATCTCTGGTGCTCGTAACTCCTAAAAAGTAAGTAATATTATTTAATATACTTAAGTATAATTTATTGTTATGGTATTTTTTTCTTAATTCAGTGAACGAGTTATCACTTACTAATAAACTGCCAATTATAATAAGTTTTTTATCAAAAATACACATGTTACTAGAGTATAAATCGTTAATATTAATATTTGACAATACTATATGTATACTTTCATAAGCAAATTCTTGATGTTTCTCACTATCAAGTATATGAAATTTAAGAATTGTTTTTTTAGTGTTATAAATGTTTTTTTCATCAAAACTTATAAATATAGTATTTATTTTATTAGTAAGAGCCATTAATCTAGACTCAGTTTGTTCATATGTCATAAAATCTCCTTTTTAAAGTATTTTATAGATAATTTTTGTATTGTAAAGTAGTTCGACAAAATAAGATAGAATTAGTTATTTTTAGACTATTTTTTTATGATAGATAATGATATACTTAAAGTGAAAGGAAGAGAGTTATGAGTAAGTTTTGTCGAAATTGTGGAGTAGCGTTAGAAGAAAATGCTAATTTTTGTCCATCTTGTGGAACAACACAAGAAAATACTATTAAAAGAGGTTCAGTTACTAAAAGAGATATTGCTGTAAATATTATTCTTACGGTAATTACATGTGGTATATATGGTCTTTTTTGGTTTGCTGTGTTAACTAATGAATCAAATAGTATAGCAAGTGAAAGTGAGAAAAGTGCTAGTGGAGGTCTTGCTATTATCTATACCATTATAACTTGTGGTATTTACGCAATTTACTGGAATTACAAAATGGGTAAAAAACTTTATAGTGCAGGTAAAATCTATGGTAAAGATATTTCTGATAATTCAGTATTATATATAGTTTTAGCTATATTTGGTCTTGGTATAGTAAATTACTGCTTAATGCAAAGTGACTTAAATCGATTTGCAAATGAAAATTAATTTTAAGAAAATAATGATACTTGTAATGGGTATCTTATTTCTTTTAATTTATAAATTTTTAAATGAACATTTTGGTATTGCCATATATTGTCCATTTTACCTTTTAACTGGTTTTTATTGCCCAGGATGTGGTATTACAAGAATGCTATTTAGTATATTAAATGGTGATTTAGTAAAGGCCTTTTGGTATAATCCTTTAGTTTTTATTACTTTAATTTTTTTTATAATATATAAGATTATTTCTTTAAAAAGGACTATTTTAATTAAAGAAATGTCCTACTATATTTATATAGTTATCTTAATTATATATGGTGTTCTTAGAAATTTGCCAGTTTTAGTTAATACTATGCCCAAATAATATCCATACAAAAAGAGTAAAGCGTATGGATTTTTTAATAGTTGTATTTTATTTTATTATAAATTTAGGTATAATTTAGGTGGTGATTTATTTTGATTCCAAATACTGTAAAAAATATATTAAAGAAAATAGAAAGTAATGGTTTTGAAGCCTATATAGTTGGGGGTTTTGTAAGAGACTTTTTACTTTTACGTAATACAAATGATATTGATATTGCAACTAATGCAAGACCAAAAGACTTAATGCGTATTTTTGGTATACCTAAAAATGATTCTTTATATGGGTCTTATCATATGTTAATTAAGGGGTTAAATTTTGATATAACTACTTATAGGCGAGAAGGCGAATATGAAAATGGTAAACCAGTAAATGTTACTTATTCTAATAGTTTATTAGAAGATGCTAAAAGAAGAGATTTTACTATTAATGCAATGTATATGAATAAAAATGAAGAATTAATAGATCTTTTAGATGGACGAAAAGACTTAAAAAATAAAGTACTTAGAATGATTGGTAATCCAAGTGTTAGATTAAAGGAAGATCCTACCCGTATACTAAGAGCAGTTAGGTTTGCTTCAATGTATCATTTAAAGTTAGAGAAAACACTTAAAACAGCTATTCAAAAAGAAAAGAAAAATATAAGTAATATTCCTATTAATAAAATAAGAAAAGAATTAGATGTTATATTACTTGCAAGTGGTTTTCCTATGCTAAAAAAATTAGGTCTTTTAAAAGAATTAGGAATTAACAATAATCATCTTGTTTATGTGGCTGATTTAGCTGGGTTATGGGCACAGATTGATACTGATTTAGACTATATTAAAGAAAAAGAATTAAAAAGAATGATAAAAAAGATTAGAAATATTATAAATTGTGGTACAATTAATGTGCTCGTTTTATATCAAAATGGTTATTATACAACAAGAGTGGCTGCATCTATTATGCATTTTCCGATAAAAGTTTTAGAGAAAATGGAAAATAGTATGATTATTAAAACACGTAAAGATATAGATATAAGTGTAGAAGAGATTAAAGAAATAAGTGGTCTTAATAAAGAAGATTTAGGTCTATTAATAATTGAAGTAGAGGAAAAGATATTACTTAAGAAATTAAATAATAATAGGGAAAGTATTGTTAAATATATAGAAGAAAGAAGGTAGTTTTATGGTTAATTTAGAGTTTTTAATGGAAAAACGTTTTACATTATCGGCTCATTTAATAGAAGTAGCGTTAGCTAAAAAACTATCTTTAACAGAATTTTTACTTTTAATGTATTTTGAAGATACAAGTGATAAAACTTTTGATGTTAATACAATAACAAGTAATTTAAGTCTTAATGAAACGGAAGTATTAAATGCTTTTAATCATTTATTAGAACTTAATTTAATTAAACTTGATTCAAGTAAGGATAAGGCTAATAGAAGATGTGAGGTTATTAGTTTAGAACCAATGTATAATATTTTATTGGAAGAAAAAGAAAATGTTAGGAAAGAAGAAAATAAACAAAATATTTTTGATATGTTTCAACATGAATTAGGAAGAAACATATCACCGATGGAATATGAGATTATTAATGCTTGGCTTAGTAAGGGCTTTAGTGAAGAACTTGTTTGTGGAGCTTTAAAGGAAGCTGTCTATAATGGGGTTAGTTCTTTAAGATATATGGATAAAATTTTATATGAATGGCAAAAGAAAGGTTATAAGAAAATGAGTGATGTAGAAGAAGGCCTTAAAGAAAGAAGAAAGGCTAAAGAACAAAGTGTTGAACTTTTTGATTATAATTGGTTAGATGATGATGAATAAAGAAAAAGATATTTTATCTTATATGGATGAGTTGTATCCTGAGGCTACTTGTGAACTTAACTATACTTTTGATTATGAATTATTAATTGCTACAGTTTTATCAGCTCAGTGTACTGATAAAAGAGTAAATGAAATTACCCATATATTATGGAATAAATATGATTTAGAAAGTCTTAGTAATGCTAGTAATAAAGAGATTGAAAAAATTGTTAGACCTCTTGGTTCTTATACAAAAAAGGCTTCTTATATTAAAGATATAGCTAAAAGAATAATAAGTGAGTGTAATGGGGTTGTGCCTAATGATCGCACGTATTTAGAAAGTTTACCTGGAGTAGGTCGAAAAACTTGTAATGTAGTTCTTGCAAATATTTATAATGTTCCAACTATTGCGGTTGATACGCATGTAGAAAGGGTTTCTAAAAGACTTAGATTAAGTTATCAAAATGATTCAGTAGAAACTGTGGAAAGAAAATTGATGAAAAAGTTTCCTAAAGATAAATGGAATAGATTACATCATCAACTAGTTTTATTTGGACGTTATAAATGCAAGGCCAGAAAACCACTTTGTGATGATTGTAAGTTAAAATGTTATTGTAAATATAATAGTAAGTAATAGGTATATAGTTTATATATACTTTTTTTATGCTCAAAAAAAAGAGTAACTAAAAGTTACTCAGTACAAGAAGTGCTAACATTTACTTTGCCACTTACTTGAATTTGTTTGTCTTTATATTTAATCGTGTAGGTTACGTTTTTTTCACCTTCAGTACTAGTATCAACATTAGAAGCAGTAATGGTAACTTCATCAGTAATATTTTTTCCTTCATAGGTTATACTTGCTATACCATTTTTAGGATTAAAGACACTACCTTTTAAAACACATGCTTTAGTAGTTGTGGCTTTTAAGTCTTCCTCTGTAGCTGGTGCACTACCTCTTGTTACTTTAGCTGTGACGGTAATACCATCAGAAGCATTGCTTTTTAAAATACTGTAAGAGGTTTTAATAACGAATGTGTATGTGCCACTTGTTTTAGCAGTGTAAGAGAAGTTTGTATTTTCTGTCCAACCTAAGTTTGTTAAATTACCTTTTTCATCTTTTAAGTGGACTTGATAACCTAAAGAACCAATGGCTGAGTTATTATATCCTTCGTAGATACTCATATATTGATTTTCAAATAATTGATAACTATAACTATAGTTTTTCTTCCAGTCTTTAAAGTAGTTAGCAAATTCGGTTTTAATAGCATTAGAATCAGTACCAGATTTACTAGTTGTAGCAGTCCAACTTAAATTAACTTTTGCTTCATTTACTTTGGCTTCGCCATTGGATGGGTTTTCTAATTTAGTAAATCTTTTTGAAGTTTCACTAGGTTCAGTTCCTTCTTTAAATAAAGCGTTGTATTTCATACCTTCTGGTGTGTATTCACTGGCCTTTTTAGTTGGAAGAGTATTAGATTCTATTGTCACACTTACAACACCACTAGGACGTTCAAATTTCTTAGTATTAGTTAATATATTATTAGCAAGGTAAGCACTTATTTTACTACGTGTACTAGTACCAGAGTTACTTGTTAAGTAGTGGTTTTTATCTAAGTCTTTACGGTCGTAACCATAACGCATTGAGATAGAATAGTCAGTGTTATAAGTATTAACCCAGTGATCTGGTGTAGTATAAATACTTATGCCTTTTTGATTAGCTGTTTCTGTATCAACATTTGTTGTACCAGATTTAGATGCAATACTACTACGAAGATTATAATTAATAGAACCACCAACACCTTCACTTGTTGCTTGAAGTAAGATATCAGTTATCATATAAGCAGTCTCAGCACTCATGGCTTTTACTTTCTCATATTTATGTTCAATTTCTTCTTCAGTTTCATTATTGATTAATTTAGAGTATGAATAAGGTTCAATGTAGTAGCCACCTCTTGCAAAAGCTCCGTAAGCTGCACTACTTTGTAAAGGTGATAAGCCCCATTTGAAACCACCAACACTCATGGCTTGGACTATACCATCTGGGCCATAGTTATCTTCATTAATACCTAAATTATTTAAAAATTCTTTTATATTATCTGGATTTACTTGATGGAAGGCTTCTAGAGCTGTTACGTTTCTTGATGCTGATAAGGCATTTTTCATGGTCATAATACCTTGATATGAATTATCCCAGTTATTTAAAACAGTGCCATCATTATAAGTGTATTTAAAGTCAATAAACATTTGGCCAGATGATGCATTGTTGTATTCAATAAGAGGGCCATAATCAACAAGTGGTTTAGCAGTTGAACCAGGTTGCTCTTTAACAAGGGCACGGTTATCACCTTTTGCAACATAATTTCGTCCAGGTCCTAGAGCACTTATAGAACCATCACTAACACTAGTTACGGCTGATGCAACTTGGATTTTATCATCACGCCAAGCACCAGCAGCGCCATTTTGCATATTATTAATAATATCTTGAGCATTTTTATCGAAAGTAGAGTATACTTGGTAGCTTTGGTTATAAATATCGATGCCTTCTTTATCTAGAATTTCATCATATAAGTAATCAACTAATACTTGATAGGCAAATGAACTTGCTTCTTTTTTTTCGACAACTAGGCTTCTAACGTCGATGCTTTGGGCATCTTCCATTTCTTCATCGGTTATATAACCATGGCGATTCATTAGACTTAAAACGGTATTTTTACGATTATTAGAGTATTCTGGATATATATATGGGTTATAAGTTACTGGGTTATTCGCCATACCAACTAAAAGGGCACATTCTGGAAGGGAAAGGTCGGTAACACTTTTACCAAAGAAATATTGACTAGCTTGTTCAACACCATATGTTCCACCTGAGTTAGTACCACCACCAGCAAACCACCAAGAGTTTAAATACATTTCAATAATTTGTTCTTTGGTATAATTTTTTTCAATTTTAAAGACTGCCATATAAATATCTTTAAATTTACGAATAATACCTGTAAGACCAGAGTCGTCAGAACCATTAAATTTGTTTTTGGCAAGTTGCATTGATAAGGTAGACGCTCCTCCGGCGCTTGAATTACCAGAAAGCTGACCAAGTGTTGCTTTTGTAAATCTGGCTGCATCAAAGCCACTATGCTGGAAGAATCTTGAGTCTTCAGTGGCTACCAAGGCATCAACTAATACTTGGGGAAAATCTTCATAATTTTTTAGTTCTCTGTTTTCACTACCAAGACGAGTCATTTCAGATCCATCTTTAAAATAAATAACAGAGGCTTCTTGATTGTATAGTTTATCTTGGGAAAACTCTGGTGAGGTAAATACTATGTATAAGAAAAACGCAATAATTATTGAACAAATACCAATACCTATAGTAATTAGACTAATACCTAGTATATTACCAATTTTTCTTTTCTTTTCATGGTCTGTTTTCTTTTTTTCTTTTTTAACACTTTCTTTAATATCTTTAATACTTTTTAATTTTAATTTTTTCTTTGCCATAACTAATTCTCCTTTAAATATTCTTTATCAACTATTTTTAAGTAATCAATAGTTGGATTAAATCTTTCTTTAATAACTTGCCCTTTTTCTTCAATATATGTATAAGGTATGCTTTTTCTAGTAGTAGAATCTAAAAAAGTAATTAAGTCTTCACCTTTTAATAGATAAACTAAGTTATTCATTTTAATAATTATAAAACATATGCCGCCGTGGTTTATGACACGTCTAATATAAATTAATTGGTGTTCATGAAAGTTTGCTAGTGGAAACGATGTTTTACTATGACACTCTTTGGCTTCAAATTCAATATAATGTCCTTTATATATACCATTATAGTCTAGGGTAGATTGGGCTTTAAAAAAACCGTTTTTAATAACTCTGCCTTTTTTAGTATAGATGGCTTCGCTAATACCAATTGGTGTTGGCTTTTTATATATTAAGGCTATGTCTTTTTCATTATAGTAATCATTTGTTTCATTTAATAAACTTTCTAATTCCATACCACGATTTGCGTAGTTAATTGCTTCTTTTTTAGACTCTTTCTTTATATTATTAGGGTAGAGCATGTTATCACCTACAAGAGTATTATACTATAAAGATATGATTTAGAAAAGAAATCTCTTTTCTTCCTAAAATAGTTTTTGACAATATTTTACTAGAAAGTGTAAAGTTTTAGGTGAGTGTTATACAAAAACACCGAAATTATGTTGTTTTAAATAATTTTTTATTTACACTTTGTTCACTTTTATTTTACAGTCAATTAACTTATATATAAAAAGAAAGACTAGTTTTGTCGAATGACATGACAAATAGGTAAAAACGTATTATGATACTTCTGGTGATAGATAATATGATAAATGTGGATGGGTTATTAAATAAGTTGTTTGATAAGATTAGTGCTTTAGATTTAAGCTTAGTAAATATGGCTTTAGAAGAAAAAATTAAAGATGAAATAACTAGAAAATAGTCTATTATTTATTTGACAAAATACTGTTACCTTGATAATATTATATTGAAGGTGATTGGTTATGTTAAATGATAAAATCGTATTAAGTCCTGAAGAAATATACGAAAAAGAATTTAAAGTTGATGCCCGTGGATATCGCCCTCAAGAAGTCGATAAGTTTTTAGATATGGTTATTAAAGACTATACCGAATTTATTAGAATAATTAGGGGATATGAAAAACAATTGTCTTTGATTAATAATGAAAATAATGAATTAAAATCAAAAATTAGACAATTACAAGCAGAACTTGAAGCAACAAGTAATGAGGGAGAAAATACTAGTAATATTGATTTAATTAGAAGAATTAGTCAGTTAGAAAAAATAGTTTATAGTAAATTAAAATAATAACAAGACAAATGCTGCATACTTAGTTATGTTGAGGAAAGTCCTTGCTCGCACAGCCTGAGATGGTTGTAGTGATTGTGCTTAGGGAAAAAATAACCTAAGGTAGCGAATGCTAACGGCTCTTAAAGGACCTTAAATGGTCTTATTAGGTATAAAAGTGCCAAAGTGACGAAGAAAAGGGAAACCTTGGAAGTGGAACGTGGTAAACCCCGCAAGCGAGAAACCCAAAATATGGTAGGGGAGCTGTAACTAGGAACTAAACGATGTTACGGACCAGTGATGGTAGATAAATATTTGTCGCCCGTAAGGGTACAGAACAAGGCTTATTAGTTATTATTTTTTTTGATTTAAAGGAAGTGATTATCTTGTTTCAAATTGGTGATATGCTAAAGGAAAAACGAGAATTGTCGGGATTGGGACTTAAAGAAGTTTCAGAAGATTTAAATATTAAGATGGTTAGATTAGAAAATATTGAGGCTGGTAATACTGGTTGCTATAAAGATATTTTTGAATTAAAAGATGATATACTTACATATACTAAGTATTTAGGATTAAATGAAGAAGAAATGTTAGATCATTTTAATGAGTATATGTTTGAACATACATCAAGAATTCCAGTTAAAGAAATTGAAAAACAAGTTATGGAACAAAATAAAGAAAAACAAGAAGAAAAGATAGTTTCTCCTTATAGTAAACCAATGCGTAAATATCCAACTAAGTATTATGTAACCATATATATTATAGCCCTAATGGTGGTTGTTTTTATTTTGGTATGGAGTGTTTACCAAATTGCGATTAATAAGTTTTAAATTGACAGAGGTGATTGTGGATGAATACAGCAAATAAATTAACACTTTCAAGAATTGTAATGGCTATTATAATTTTAATTCTTTTAATGGTTCCTTGGAGTGATTTTGGTATTACGATACCTAATGTTTTAGTTATGAATAAAATAATAGTAGATATTAGATATCCTATAGCTGGTTTTATTTTTGTGATTGCTTGTGTTACAGATTACTTGGATGGTAATATTGCTAGAAGAGAGAAAAATACAAGTGATTTTGGGGCTATAATGGATGCGATAGCAGATAAAATTTTGGTTAATGGTTTACTTATTATACTTGCTTATAATGGTTTTATATCAGTTGTAGTACCGGTTATAATTGTAACAAGAGATATAGTGATTGATTCTTTACGTATTTTTGCAGCAAAGGGTAATGTGATTGTTAAGGCAAACAAATGGGGTAAGATAAAAACAGTCTTTATGATGATTGGTATATCATTTATGTTATTTTATAATTTACCTTTTGAAGTTTATGGTATTTATTTTGCTGATATAATGATTTATATTGCTACAATTTTATCAGTTGTATCTGGTGTTATTTATTTTTGGAATATTAAAGATAAAATTAAGTTAAATTAGTTTTTGAAAGATAGATGATTTAAACTATCTTTTTTTGTCGTATTTTGTCTTATTAAACAAATGTTCGAAAAAATGTTGACAAATAAAAAAACGTATTATAAAATATAGGCGTAAAGAGAAATATTTGGAGGTTATTTATGAAATCAACAAAAGATATAAAGGATAAAGATAAAGCATTAGAGCAAGTGTTACAAGACATTGAAAAACAATTTGGTAAAGGGGCTATTATGAAACTTGGTAGTAGTGAACACATGGAAGTTGAGGTAACTAGTAGTGGCTCTCTTGCTCTTGATGTGGCACTTGGGGTTGGTGGATATCCTAAAGGAAGAATAATAGAAATATATGGTCCTGAATCTTCTGGTAAAACAACGTTTGCTCTACAAGCAATAGCAGAGGTACAAAAAAGTGGTGGAAGAGCGGCATTTATTGATGCTGAACATGCACTGGATCCTGTATATGCTAAAAATTTAGGAGTAGATATTAATGAACTATTATTATCGCAACCTGATACTGGTGAGCAAGCACTAGAAATTTGTGAGGCTTTAGTTAGAAGTGAAGCTGTTAATATAATTGTAATAGACTCAGTGGCAGCGTTAGTTCCACAAGCTGAGATTGATGGCGATATGGGTGATAGTCATGTTGGCTTACAAGCAAGACTTATGAGTCAAGCCTTAAGAAAACTATCAGGCACTATTAATAAGACTAAAACAACAGCTATTTTTATTAATCAATTACGAGAAAAAGTAGGTGTTATGTTTGGAAATCCTGAGACTACACCAGGTGGACGGGCTTTAAAATTCTATGCAACTATTCGTTTGGATGTTAGACGTGGTGAACAAATCAAAATGGCTGATCAAGTAATTGGTAATAAGACTAATATTAAAGTTGTTAAAAATAAAGTAGCACCACCATTTAAAACGGCTACAGTTGATATTATGTATGGTGAGGGTGTTTCACATGAAGGGGAACTTATTGATATTGCAAGTGATCTAAATATTATAGATAAATCTGGAGCTTGGTATTCTTATAATGGAGAAAAAATTGGCCAAGGAAGAGAAAACGTTAAAATAACTTTAAAAGAAAATAAAGCACTTATGGATGAAATTGAACAAAAGGTAAGGGATCATTTTGGCTTTAAAACTAATAAAACAAATAATAATGCATCTTCAAATGATTCTGAGTAAATAATCGTGAAGGGGAAGAATGAACTGTCTTTCTTTTTTCTGATTTAATATTTTTGTATAAGGCTTAATAAATTAAGTCTTGTAAATATGGATTTTCTCTTTTATAATGAAGTTGTAGATATTTAATAATATAAAAATTATCTATAGATAGATAAGGAGAGAGTTATGGATTTTATTTTAAGAGTAATCCTGACTTTTGTTCTTGGTGGAATTCTTGGTGGAGCTGTTGTTTTTTTAATAACTTATATAAAAAGCAATGGGTTAGCACAAAAAGCTGAAAAATTATTAGAAGAAGCAAAAAAAGAAGCTGAAAAATTAAAAAGAGATCGACTATTAGAGATTAAAGAAGAAAGTTATAAGTTAAAACAAGAAGTAGATAAAGAAATTAAAGAAAAAAAAGATGAATTAAAAGATAGTGAAAGTAGAATATTACAAAGAGAAAATAATTTGGATAAAAGAGATAATATTTTACAAAAAAGAGAACTTTCTTTAGAAGAAAAAGAAAATAATTTATTAGCTAAACAAGAAGAATTACAAGTTAAGAATGAAAAAATGGATGAATTATTAAAAGAAGAGATGGTACGTTTAGAAAAAATTGCAAAATTTACTAAAGAACGTGCACATGATTTAATTATGAAACGTTGTGAAGAGGAAATGAGTGAAGAGATTGCAACGTATATGAAAGAAAAAGAACATGAGGCTAAATTAAATGCTCATGAGATGGCCAAAAATATTATTGTTGAATCTATGGAACGTTATTCAGAGGATGTTGCTACGGAACAAACAGTTAGTACAATTAATTTGCCAAATGATGAGATGAAAGGGCGTTTAATTGGTAGAGAAGGAAGAAATATTAGAACTATTGAGGCAGTAACAGGGGTTGATTTAATCATTGATGATACACCTGAAACAATTGTTGTTTCTTCGTTTGACCCGTTAAGAAGAGAAATTGCAAAGATTACTTTAGAAACTTTAATTAAAGATGGAAGAATTCATCCGTCTAGAATTGAGGATATTTATGACCGAGTAAGTAAGGATATGAATAATAAAATTACTGAGCTTGGAACAGAGACTTGTTATAGTCTAGGTATTACCAAAGTTGATCCAGAATTAGTTAATTTGATTGGTAAATTACATTTTAGAACTAGTTATGGTCAAAATGCTTTGAAACATTCAAAAGAAGTAGCAGAGTTATGTGGTCTTATGGCTGCGGAGTTAGGTGAAAATGTAATGCTTGCTAAAAGAGCGGGGTTATTACATGATATTGGTAAGTCTATTGATTACGAGATGGAAGGAAGTCATGTTGATATTGGGGCTGATATTGCTAGACGTTATCATGAAGATGAAGTAGTTTTAAATGCTATTATGTCTCATCATGGTGATACAGAGGCTACAAGTGTAATTGCAAGCCTTGTACAAATCGCCGATACTTTGTCAGCAGCAAGACCTGGAGCTAGAAATGATTCATTAGATAACTATATTAAACGTCTTGAACAATTAGAAAGCATTGGTAATTCTTTACCTGGTGTGGAAAAAACATTTGCTATGCAAGCAGGCCGTGAGGTTCGTATTATGGTTAAACCTGAAGAAGTAAGTGATGCGTCAACTTATAAACTTGCTAGAGAGATGAAAGAAAAAGTTGAAGCAGAAATGCAATATCCAGGAACAATTAAAATTGTTGTAATAAGAGAATCAAGGGCTTTAGAAGAAGCAAAATAATTAATTTCTTGAAAAATTAAAGACACTTTAGTAAAATATTAAAACAAGACCAACTATATACAAGTCAAGTCTAAATTGATAAATTTTATGAAATAGTTTG
>OIYP01000561.1_pt1 | contig 23528 bp, 27 predicted proteins | sample 1588261 | NCBI WGS metagenome assembly OIYP01 (sample SAMN03283293) | human gut metagenome | biome: human-associated habitat; material: feces | host: Homo sapiens | place: Peru | collected 2012
AAACTATTTCATAAAATTTATCAATTTAGACTTGACTTGTATATAGTTGGTCTTATAAAGTAAAAAATCTGTACTTTAATTGTATAGATTTCTATGATTTCATTATACTATTTTATCTTTTAAATGTCTTCAATAATTATTTATTTTATAAAAACTATATGATAGCAATTTATTATAACGTTAATAAAAACAATAAAATAATTTGTTCTCTTCAGTGGGTATCCGTAGCCCCCTTTCTTTAGATTTCAGATAGTTTCTTATTTCAAGATATGCTATAATATTACGAAAGAAATTCTTCTGATAGATTTATTTAACAATAAAAAAAATTCCAAAATATACAGTTTGCTCAGAACTTTAACGGAAAGGAAAAAAATGAATACTTTAATTAAAAATGGTAAAACATATTCATCTAGCACAGGATACGACAGAATCATTATGTTTGATAATTATATAGAACAATTGAGCCATAATACCACTCCTACAATTGATTTTAAAACTGGTGAGTTTGACCTTAATACTAAAGAATTAACTTCCAAAGTATTAAATCTAGGAAAAGATTTACTAATGTATATTGGTAATGACTTACAAAATACTTATATAGACTTTTTAAATCACGACTTTCTTAAGTAAAAATTAATAGACTATGATTTCAAAAATCATATTATTATTTCTGACACCATTGTAAAATGGTATAAAGCTACTATTTATCCATTTAATAATTTTTACAATGACGAATATACTTTTGCAAGCATATGTATACGATTATATGCAATACTTAAGTGTTTTAATAAAATTATCACTCGTAAAGAAAATACTAGTTCAGCAAGACCTGTAGGTGAGCATAGAAATGACTTATATTTTCTATTTAACGACTATATAATAGAAGACATGGATGAAAATGATTATAGTAAATATACGGTTGGATATAAAAAAGTTAATCATAAAATTGACGATGACATTGTTTTAAAATACATTAACAGATTATTCAATGATATAAATACTAAACACAACATTTTGTCATTTAGCAAGAAATTAATAATTAGCAAAGAAAATAAAAATGACATACTTTTGTATTATACTTCTCCAATTTCGGCAGTCTATAATTTAATAGCAGCACTTCTATGTGACAAAGAAGCACACATTAAGGAGTGTCAATATTGCGGATATTATATGAAATTTGATAACTTACACCAAGAATACCATGATGAATGCCATTTGAAAGTTGATTTAAATAGAAAGAAAAAGGATAAAGCTTAATTTACCCTTTTTCTACTAGTGATATATTATAAATACTAGGATAAGAGAGTTTAGATAACCTGCTAAACTTTTTTTTATTAATTTGTTAATTTTTATACATCGGATAATACTTATAAAATAAATCAGGAACATCATTAGTTGGTGTCCTTGACCTTCCTAAAGTTTTACCGGACTTAACAGCGTTCTTTAAACCAAGATTTATTTGATATATTTTCATTTTCTATCTAATTCAGCAAATACCACCATCATTTTTAACATACCTTTAACCATTGGTTCAATATTATCGCTTCTACAATCAACATCTAAGTTTCCAATTACTAACCTCATTTTATTGGTATTCATAAAATCTATAATGCTCCATAATTGTTTTGTGGATCTAGATAATCTGGTAATATTAGTGACATATAATGAATCCCCCTTAATCATGTCTTGTAATATACGACTAAGTACTGGTCTATCCTCTCTAGCACCTGATTGATATTCAAAATAAATATCTTCTTTTTTTATACCTTTTTCTATTAATTCTTTAATTTAATATTCTACATCTTGTTTTGATTCATTAGTTGAGCACCTACAATAACCATATACTCTATTTTTTTCATTCATATCTTAATACCTCCTATAAAAGAAAACATTGTTTTAATTTTGTTTATATTTTTCACATTAAAACTATATATTTTAACATTAAAATAGTTATCACAACAGGTATAAACAATAACAAATGATTTTGTTTAAATATATTTAACCATATATAATTAAATTGAAATTACTGATTTTGAACAAAAAAAATCGTTCTTTTGAACGGCTTTTATAATTTAAACTCATCTTTAAAAAATGTAACTAACTTTTCAGTTCTAGTTTCGATATTATCTTTTGTCCATGCTGGCAAATCTACAACATCTTCATTTAATTTTAATCCATTTTTATAACCGACATAATTACCATCTTTATTAGTACGTTTATTTTTCTTTTCGTAAGATAGATTGCTCAATGTTTGATTGTAACCAGTAATAGTTAAATTACCTAAAGTATGTGTATATTTAACTAAATACTCATTAGCTAAATCCCTATCACCATTAGCAATCATATCAACCCAATCTTGAGGAATATTTTCACCTTCTGGGAAAATATGTTCAATAGTCCAAACATATTTATTACTATTATCTCTTTCCCACAAATCAGTATATATTTCGTTAGTTTTAAACTTATTCTCATAATAGCATAATAAGAATCTAGTGGCATCAGGGTTATCCAAATATACTGGACCATTAAGTTTCTTTTCAAATTCCTCATCAGATGATGAATTCTCTTTTAAATAATTAACTGTTACATCATATATTTCTCTACCAGATTTACCATCAATTAAAGCAACTATATCCATAAATATTTTTGTTAAGTTTCTTGTATTTGGATAGTCCGTAATGTTTCTGCGTACAAAGAACTTTGTTAAATACTCAATGATATCTTTAATAATATCGTCATTTATATTTAATATACTTTTGTTAGATAATAAGTATAACAATAATATGTAAGAAGGTGCGCCTTGAATTCTATCTAAATCTAATAACGATTCGGCCAATGTTTCATTATAATTATCTTCTGTTGTATTGTTAATCAATATGGCATAGTTTTTGGCCTCAGCTTCTAATCTATTTAAAAATGACATATAATCATCTTTTAGTAATTTTTCATAAATATCTAACAATGTAGTTCTTGTTGCTAAATAACCCAATGCATACTTTGTTTTTCCTTCTGTTTTATATGGTTTATTTAATTCATCTCTATATGCGTTATAAAATTGTCTAAAGAATCTTTCTTGTACTCCATAATCATCACTTAAATAAGAAATAATCTTTTTCCAAATCGTATAACATTCTTCAGCTTTCCCATCTCTATCTGAAATACTTATAAGAAGATTCTTAATCAAATCAATGGCAGATAAAGGAATACCTCTGTTATTAAGTGATTCAAATAGCATATAGGCATCTTTATTAGTTTCTACCTCTATTGAAACTAATACTGCTGAATTAAACCTTCTAACCAATTCAAATAACGCGTTAATCTTATCATTATCGTTTTGAGGATTTAATTCTTCAATATATTTATCTACAGCATTTGAAAAATATGCATAAGCTTTATATATTCTTCTTAAACCAGCATAGTTCTTTCTTTCATTATCGGCAAGCAACCCTTTTTCACATAACAAACTAAAGTAATCATTTCTATTATCATTTTGTATTTGTGGAGTCAAGCGAGCAATATTTTCACTATTAGACCTTATAACAAGTTCCCTTTTAATATTATTTAAATCTGTTATTTGATCTTCATCCAACTTGTCCTTAAAAACATTTAATTTTTCGTATAATGAAATAAGTAGTAATGATAATGATGTAATTCTTTGTTGACCATCTATTACCTCTAGTTCAACATCTCCCATTGCACTTACGCTTTTATCAACGCAAATGATTGAACCTAAGAAATAACCATAATCATTTTCAATAATATCATTGAATAATAGTCCCCATTCTTTTTGACCCCAAGTATACTCTCTTTGATACTTTGGAATCTTATATATAATAGTTTTCTCATTTGAAAATATCTGAGAGACTTTATATGGGTCGGTATGTTTAATCATTCTATTTTCTCCTTAACAAAATGGTAATAATATATTACCATTTATTTCCTTTACTTTCATTATGCGATGCACATAACATTTGACAATTGTTTTCTTCAGTTTTACCACCTTTTGACCATGGTTGAATATGATCTGCATGCATTTCTCTATATGCATACTCTCTATTATTTTCTTCTTTAACACAATATGGACAATGATGTTTTTGTTTTTCATATACAGCTCTTGCTGTCTTTTCATCAAATTGTCTTATTTGTAGATACTTACCATCCCCATATATGATATATTGATAAATACCTTTCATTGAAGCAGTAACTTCATCATCAGAAGTTAATCTAATAATTTCATCATTAATATCTGACGCATTTTTACTAATTAAGTTACCATTAAATAATCCATCATGGTACTCTTTATATATTTCACCCCAATTGAATGATTTTAATGCAGAATTATATGAAACAAATTTCCCTCTAACCCATTCAACAATTTTTGAAAATGTTTGCCATAACTCTGAAGCATCATCATCACCTCTGTGTTTTAACATATAATCCTCAATAGAAATATTCTCTTGCGTTGCAGCCCATAATAATGCTACTTCTAAATATTCCTGTCTATTCCAATTTCCATTTAACAATGGTTCTGGTTTATCATTATTAGGATTCTCATCAGCTAATTTTACACCCCTACCATTTGCAGAGGAAAAATATCCTTTTGCGCTTGATAGCCATTTACCAGTATAAGATGAATTTCTAAGTTCTTGTTCATTTAATGGTTCTCCAGATGTGTTAATAACATGAAACCATTTTAATTTTTCTGATGCTGACCCCTTACATACATATATATCTAATTCATAATCTAATATTTTATTAGCTAAATCTGTAAGATTAGTCTGTAAGTTAGGAAAATCTTGATGAGGAACAGATTGTGGAAACTTATCAGATGTAACAGCATAATGACCGGCTAAAAAATTGCAAATTGCCAAAGTTCTTTGCTGACCGTCTAACATTTCAAATGTTCCATCTTCTTTATCAACCCAATACATTACATTCAAAGGACAACTGTCTAAAATAGTTTGAATGACAGCATCTCTTTTTGCATCATTATAAACGTTGTTTCTTTGATAAGCAGGTCTAATGTTTAATTTGCCATTATATCCAAAAATGCTATCTGTTGTAAAACCATCATCATTTCCAGTATAACCTTCACATAAATCTCTAATTGTAAATCCTTTTTCCTTATCATGAACCTTTATGATATCTTGATTTACTAGTTCACGTATTCTTTTAACTTCCATTGACATAATAATTCACTCCTTAAATTCCTGTATCATCCATTTTACTTATTGGATTCTTATTTACAATAATTATTCTAATAAATGGCGATTTTCCAGGTAATCCATGTTCATTTTTCACTCTTAAACCATTACCTAACTTTCTCTCACTAACCGTATATGGTGTTTCCCATGCTATAGTTCCATCTTCATTGACATAAGCTATTGTTTTTTTGTTTTCAGTAACAGTATGTATCATTTTCTTTTTTACATCTGATCCTGTACCTATTATTTCAAATTCATCAGGATTATATTTATCTAAAAATGAAATAGGCACACCCATAGGGCCAGGATAATCAATTGGAATACCAGAAGCAGAATTAACATCAATTCCGTCATAATTAAAGTACTCAGGGTATTTGTCTTCATTACCATAATAATACTTGTGAGATATTGTTTTATCAAATTCGCCGTTTTTGTGCCATAACCCCTCATGACGATATTCAATATCTAAGTTTGTATACCATCTAATTCCAGCAAGGTTAATATATGGATGCCCATCTTTTTGAAATACATTATCACTATAGTAATCTATATCATCTGGCATTCTAAAATCAACTCCACCAGAATGAATACTTGCTCCATACCACAATTTATTATCTTTAATAAGAGGAAAAATATCCTTATTATTGGCTTTGTCCATACTACCAATTATTACAAAAGATTTTTTATATTCAACTAGTTGAGCTAGATATTCTCCGAACAAACTAAACGGTGGATTTGTACAAACAATATCAGACTGTTTCAGTAGATCTATACAATCTTTACTTCTAAAATCACCAGCTGTATACTCTCCATCGCCATATATAGTAGTAATCTTCCCAGCATCCATATTAAAATCATCACCACCAGTATATTCCATTTTATATGATGGCTCACTATCTTTAACATAGTGTGTAGATATTAGTTTTTTTAACCCAAGTGATGCAAAATTGTTATGGAAATATTTCCAAAAATTACTACTACTAGGATCATCACAATTAAGATAAATAACTTTACCTTTTAAATGATTTCTATAATGAGATAATTCGTCAGATATAGTTTTATATTCAGTATAAAATTCATCAAACTTTACTTCTTTAGCAATCATTAACTTCTCGTTATTAGCCATAAATTACCTCCATAAAATACTTTTACATAAAATCTTAAATACAATTTAATTATATCACAAAAATCAACATTTTTTGACATTTTGACCACAAAAAAAGGAAGAATTTAATCTTCCGTACATTTTTTATATCAAAAATTGTATTTTAAGCAATATTTCAGTCAAAATAATAATTATTTTTATCAAGCACATATAAACACTCAGAAACTGCTTCACCTCGTCCAAAAATATATAAAACCTTGGATACTATGTTGATAAACATATTGTCACAATCATATTCTTTCATAATATTAACATAATTCTACCATAATTCATTAGATGAACTAGTTCTGGCTTTTTACTCATTTGTTTTACTATATCTATAGCAACGTCATGTTCAATCGAATGTTGAATTAGGTACTCGTATACATCTTCACGATTTGATATAACACTATGAATATCTATCTTTCCGTCTTTGAACAACTCGTCTTGGTTTTCCTTCCATACTCTGGTTCCATGAGCTAATGAAATAATTTTAACATAATCATCTATAGTTTTAGGTTTTAATATTTAGCTACTTCTTCCTCAAACTCATTATTTATGACATGTTTAATACCAACTTTCTTTTCTTGAATTAGATTCTTATCATCTAATCTAATTGTTAAATACTCATCAGTAAACAAATGATAATCTTCTACAGTTTCGAATTGACTAAATTCATTTAACCTAAATGTCATGCCAGTAGGTTGTACATACTTTGGAATCACTAAATAATGATTATCTGCAAACTTATTTACTTCATCAACATTTGTTGGTTCAAATGAGCCATTAACAATTCTAAAATCTCTAGCATACTTTTCTACGGCATCAACGAAATCTATTGAGCAACCATTTATAAAATCAATACATAGAGTTTTATCTGTAAATAATTCATAAGGTAAGTTGTACTTAATTTGAACAACATTACTCATACCAAATACATAGAGTAATAATAGATTATTAGCAATCCCTCTAAAATGGAAACTAACTTGTTCATTACTTTTTTTATACTTATGCAAAAATTCTAATATAAACAGTAGCCCTTTATCATACAATAAATCTACTTCCTTTTTGCAACGTTTTAATACCTCTTCATCTTTGTTGTAGATAAAAGAATCTTCACTACTGTTAAAGAAATATTTATAACTTTCTAATTCTTTCTTCTTATAAATACGATGTTTTACTTCAATAGTTTTTGCAATATACTCAGCTAACCACAATTTATGGAACTCTCTTATTTCCTTTTCCATTTTCAAACTTACTCATACATCCACCTCTACGTCGATGGTACTATAAAAGTGAATTACTATTTACTGAAGCTGAATCAATTAAAAAGACATCAGTGCTGTGCTGATGCCTCCGTCATACTAAATATAATTAAATTATCTATAGTTTATTAAGTGATATTTTTCTTTTTTGTTTTTTGAAAAGTTTGATTGTAGTCTTAATGTAACATAAATTCAAAAAATATACAATAATATTCTTTTATTTTAGTAAATTATTAATATATAATTTACCGGAAAAACTTTCTTTCATATAAATATAAACATTTTTTTTAGCTCTTGTAATTGCTACAAATAATTTGTTTTTAAATTCTTCATTATTTATATTATATTGAGTTTCTAATATTATAACCACATTATTGCTTTCCAAACCTTTTGATGAATGAATAGTCATTATTTTATTCATTTTATCAGAAATATAATAATAATATTTATATTTTTCATCATTCAACTTTTCATATATTTTTTCTACCGTTTCTCTTGAAATATCTATACCAATTAGTACAGAAGTATCCATAATAAAATCAATGAAAGATCTATTTTGCAATTTAAAATATTTTTTATTAATGTTTTTTATATAATTACTTAAATACATAAGCAATTCATCAATTGGATATTTATACCTATCATTTTCGTTATCATAATTTATATAATACTTTATTAATTCATCTATAACTTCTTTATTTTCAATGTAATCATCAGGAATACCATCCAGACCTTTGGAAAAGTATATATCGAAGTCATCTTTCAATTTTTCATAAATATTTATTGCTGTCTTATTATTTTCAACAAGAATAAAGATATTACCATTAAGTGATTTTAAAAATTCCAAATTAAAATTATTTATTATTTGCACATGAGAATCAGTAAAATTCTTCTGAACATTATTATTAAATATTTTATTTGCGTAATAAAGAATGCTGGGATGGCATCTTACACTAACAGTTATTTCTTTATGATTATACCCCTGATTAAATAAGTTTCGGAAAAGTGAAGGTTTAGCTCCTCTAAACTGGTATATAGATTGATTAGGATCACCCAGCAAAACAATATTTATATCTGTATTATCTTTTAATGTATTAAGCATCATATGTTGAAAATAATTCAAATCTTGTGCTTCATCTATATAAATTGTCGGATATCGTAATGAAAAATAGTCTTTAAAAACATCCATTTTTATTATTTCTGTTGCCAAAATATATGCTGGAAACGAAATACTATATGTTCCTTTTATTAAATTATCTAACCACTCTTTTGCATATGAATTAGCTTCGTTTTTGATAAAAATATTACTATCATAATACCTTACATAATTATTCAATCTTTTATCATTATCTATTATTATTTTTTTAACTTCTACGCGTTTACTAATTAAATTTTTAGAGAATAAATATCTATTTAAATATGGAAAGATAATTAACTTCATAATAAATGAATCAATAGTTCCAATATAAGAATTATCTAATTTTTCATTTTCATTAAGTCGTTGAATAATTTCCTTTGATGATTCTTTTGTAAAAGAACAGGCTATAATACCCTGAAATTCTTTTAAATCATCAAGTTCTTTTAAAATTTTATTAACCAATGTGTAAGTCTTTCCAGCACCTGGACAGGCACTTACACAAATATATTTTGACTTATCGTTAATTATTAAGCCTTGCTGTCTATCTAATTCTTTTTTCAATATTTCGTCAATCATACAAAAAACTCACCAAAATATTATTTTTGTTATTATCATCTATTAACAATTTTATCTTTTCATCATTAATAAATAGATGTAAATTAATAAGTTTAGCCTCTTTCAAATAGTTTATTACTTCATCATAGTCTTTTTTACAATAGCCAATAAAATCAAGAAAGTCTTTTTCAAAGCCATCATTATGCATTTGTAAATAGATATTGTTTCTTTTAAATATTTCTAAAATATTAGATAAATTATTTTCTATAATTTCAAGACGATTATCATTCTGAAACCAAAAATTCTTAGTTTGCAAATCACTAAACTTTAAAACACTCATTATTTCTTTTTTAGATTCATCATTAAGATAACCAATAGCACGAGTTAATCCAGCATAATATTTTGTATCTTTATGTTTTCTGACAGAAAAAATATCATTATCCGTTTTTATAAATACTTTTATACCTAACCCTTCTAATAGTTCTTTTGTTTCTCTAAAAGCAATACCATTAACACAAAAAATTCCTATTCTATTTTTAAATATATGCGTTCTAAAGTTTTCATCATTTGCCATCAACGCACTATAAAAATACTTTTCTGATACTCCTTCTATTAACAAAACTTTGTCATAATACATCATTTCAGCTATTTCAACATTTATTAAATATCCAAATCTTTTAAAATCAGAATTATTAACGTTATAGCAATATACTTTTCTAAAATATACTTTTGTTTCTTCATCATAATCTCTTTTTATTTTAATAATCTGGTTTGTTTTTTCAAAATCTACTACATGTGGAGAATGTGTAGTAATAAGCATTTGATCAGGTTCAAAAGATAATAAAGAATCTATATAATACTTTTGTAATAATACATATAGGTGATTTTCTGGTTCCTCAACTATAATAATTTTCCTTTTTTCATCATCATATGTTTTTTCTTTTAATAGCATAGAAAATATTTTATTTTTTCCATCACCTATATTTGAAACTATATTTCCTTTATCATCTATAGGATTGATTTCTAATGATTTATATACATTGTCTATTTTCATGTTTGGAGATAATTGAAAAGATAATCCATCAAAAATATCTTCAAACTTTCCTAAATCATTTATATCCTTCATAATATCAGCTAGAGCTTCTTCATTTTGAATATTTATATTAAGTTCTTTAATAGACTTTTCAAATTCTTCACTTAATCTCTTACTTGATTCTTTATTTTTGTTTTCAGCATGTTCAAAAAATCTTTTCATCTCTTGTTTAGTATCATATGTAGGATTTATATATATTATAGACAATATTTTATCAATTGGATTTTGCCTAGTTGGGCTATAAGTTTTAGAATCAATAGAAGCGTCTCCAATGGTTATTTCATCTTCATAGGCAAGTATATCATCATTATATGTGGCATCTAATTGAACATATGTGTATTTTCTGTCTTTATCTTTATAAATAACATCATGTACTACAGCTAACTGTTCATTATTCAAATCACTTAAATCTAAACCTATTTTTATAAAAATCTTTTCTCTATTATTATTAGTTGAATCTGATTCTAATAATGGAACTCTACGCTTTTCATAATCTAGAGTTCGCATAATTGCATAACAAATATTACTTTTTCCACTATCGTTTTGTCCGATAATTGTTGCAATTTTATCAATACTATCAATTTTTATATCAAGTCCTCTAAAGTTTTTAACTTCAAAATAAAATATTCTCATACTCCATACACCTACCTCATTTTACACTAACGAAAAAGATATCATAATTTTAATGATATCTGAACTACTATAATTATATCACAGATTTTTAATTTCTGTTCTAAATTCCAATTAAATTCTTAAAATTGAACCTGTTTTCGAACATTTCTCCAAGCATTTTATCTACTGTTAATAGGTTTTACTTATTAGGTGTAATTAACCATAGAAAACCATTTATCACCTATATGATTTGCCACCCAAATGCCACCTAAAATAGTTTTACTAAGCAGCATATCCATCTCAATCCCTTTATTTTCAAATAAAAAAACGAGAGAACATTGTCTCTCTTCAGGGGGTTTTTATATACTCATTAAGAATCATGAGTATATATTGCATAACAACATGTGCTATGCTGTAATAAGCATATTATGAAAATCATATTTTGTCAATTAGTAATGTTAATTTCTTTTAAAATTTTACAAAATATTTCATTACTCAAATATTCTTTATTTTTAATATATTCTAAACTATCTTTTTTAGCGGCTAGTAAGATATTATAATCTCTTTTTAAATTAGCTATTTTGAAAGTCATATCACCACTTTGTTTACTACCAAACAAATCTCCTTCACCTCTAAATTCAAAGTCTTTTTCACTAATATAGAAACCATCATTACTTTCTTCTAGTACTTTTAATCTAGCAATTTCTTTATTACAAATTAAATAACAATAACTTTGTAAATCACTACGACCTACACGACCTCTTAATTGATGAAGTGTTGCTAGACCAAATCTTTCAGCATTAAAGATAATCATCATGGTTGCCATTGGTACATCGACACCGACTTCAATAACAGTAGTAGAAATTAGAATTTTTGTATTACCATTTTTAAAATCATGCATTACTTTATCTTTTTCAGTTTTCTTTACCTTACCATGTAGAACACCTATTGGTACTTTACCGTGAAAAGCTAAATTAAATTTTTCTTCTAATAAATAAACATCTTTTAAATCATTTTCTTCCATTTCATTAATCATGGGTGAGACTACATAAACTTGATGACTCGCTTTTATTTCTTCTAAAACTTTTAATAAAACTTCTTTTAATGCACTTTCTTTATATATTTTAGTTATTATTTCTTTACGACCAGCTGGTTTTTTTTTAATTAGACTACACGTAATATCACCATATATTGTTAGGGCATAAGTTCTTGGTATTGGTGTAGCACTCATAAATAGCATATCAACATTTTCTTTTTTAGAGCCTAAAAATTCTCTTTGATTAACACCAAAACGATGTTGTTCATCAGTTATAACCAGTCCTAAAGATGGAAAGGCTAAATTTTCATTTAAGATAGCGTGCGTCCCTATTAAAACAGATATTTCACCATTATTAACTCTTTTTATAACACTTGTCTTTTCTTTTTTAGTCATATTACCAATTAAGAGTTCAACTGTAATATTATACTTTTTAAATAATTTAGTAATAGATTGGTAATGTTGGATAGCAAGTATTTCTGTTGGTACTAAAAAGGCACTTGCAAAACCAGCTAAGTAAGAAGCATAAATAAGGGTTGTCGCGACAATTGTTTTACCAGAACCAACATCACCAATTAAAAGGCGATTCATTCTTTTAGGTGCCTCTAAATCTTTTAGGGAATCATTTATTACAGATAATTGATCACTAGTTAAAGTAAATGGTAAATCATTAATAAAGTCTTTTATTTTTGCATTATCAATATGTTTTGGAAGACCATGCTCTTTTTCTTTTAAACTTTTTAAGTAAGCAATCTTAAACATAAAAATAAATAATTCATCATATATTAGTTTTCTTTTAGCAATAGTAATATCTTCACTAGAACAAGGATTATGTATTTTTTCTAGGGCAGATACTCTAGTAATTAAATTGTATTTGTTATTATATTTACTAGGAATTATTTCTTTGATAGGAAGCACTTGTAAAGCACTTTTTATTTCTTTATTTATAGTGGTATTGTTTAAACCATTTATTTTGTGGTAAATAGGGACTATGGCTTCTTTTTCTATTTTACTTAAGAAAATATTAGATGCTGTAAAACTATTTAAACGATTGTTATATTTACCTATTATGGTTATTTCTTTTCCTACTATTAAATTTCTTTTTAAGTAAGCCCGATTAAATATAGAAACATTAATTATTTTACCAAAAGTTGTTGCTTTAAATCTTAATACATTAAAGTTTTTCTTTATATATGAAATAGTACCAGTTGTAACTACAGTAACATTAATGGTTAAAGTGGTATTTTCATCTGTATTATCTAAAACACTTGGCATTATTAATTCATAACGATAAGGATAGAATTCAATTAATTCTTCCGGTGATGTAATACCATATTCATTTAATGCTTTAATTGTTTTAGGTCCTAATCCTTTAATTACTTGTAAATCCATGATTACCTCCGTTTTTATTTTAGCAAAAAATAATTTTATAAGCAAAAAAAATTGGAAGAGCTAACTCTTCCATAAAAGAATAAAAAGGGGTTGACTAGTGTGATACTAGCACCAATTCGCCTTCTCAAGTGAATTGGTAGTTACTATACTAACCGAAAGAGTATAGTTTGTCAATTGTTTTTTTATCTTTTTTCTAGAAATTTTTTTAAGGCTTATTTTAGACATTGCCAGCAAAGGCATTAATGATTAGTTTTTCAAATATTGTGCCCTCAATTATGTCATAGAATTTTTGATAAGCATCTTCTATTTCTGTTACGCTTAAAGAATCAATTGTAGAAACATTACTAATATTTTCTTTTTTTAGTTCTTCGTTAGACACTTTTAAGGTAACATGAATATTATAAGTATTATCTTCATAAGGAATGACTAGATCAATTTTATTTTCATTGTCAGCAAGAGTTGTAAGATTCATTTCATAAGTAACATTAGTGTCTTCATCAGTATATTTTACATTTATAACATTATCTTTCATAGTCATGACTAGATTTGGCATTGTAAATGTATAAGTATTATCATTAAAAGTAATATTAATAAAACTATCTGTTGTACTTTTTATATCAAGTTCTTTGAAACTATTATTAATCCCTTTAGTATAAAGAGAAATCGTGGCATCTTCACTGTCATAATCATCTATTTGGTCTTTGATACTATCTAATAATTCGCTTTTACTATTACCAGTTAAATTACTTAGACTTTCTTCGTAATCCGAATTATTTTCAATATAGTTCTTCATATTATTTAATAGAAGAATTTGATTTTCTTTATTAAAGTTATAAGTTATAAGATTTAGTTTTTCGTCATGCACTGTAGTACTTTCTTTTTTAACATCATCTTTTTTAATACTATTTAGTATTACTTCTTTAGTACCATCTATAACAGTATTTATATCATCTTTTGTAAAACTTGCATTTGATACATTCATCATTTCGTCAAGTTCATTTGTTCCTAAGTCAATAGTTCTACTTAGAATACTAGGTACTTTAGCATATAAGTGATTGTTTTGCATAATTAAGCTACCTGATAAGAAGTTTTTACTTTCTTTTAATAAGTCTAACTTTAAATTTAGTAACTTAGATTTAGGAGATAAACCCATGTTAAAGAGAAGGCTATAATCTTTTAATTCTTCATAATCATCTAAGGAAGCATTAGTATCAAATGATAGACTACCATTTACTAAAATATCATTATCAGTATTATCTAGATTATTAAGAATCTTATCATTTATTACCTTTTTACCTTCATCAAATACAGCATTAATATAATCAGTAAGGATAGCATCAGGACTTTTATAGAACTTTTTATAACCAAAATAGCCACCAACTAAAACAATTAATAAGACTACTACACTTATAATAACAATTTTTTTCTTTTGCATAAAACACACACTACTTTCTATATAAATATTTTAGCATATATTTTAGAAAAATGAATAAAAAAAGAAGTGAAATTCACTTCTATACACATTCAACGTATGTATCTGATAAACAACGAATGCAACATACACAGCCTAAATCAATAGTGAAAAATGAATTAGTTGCTACATATGGGTTTAAGCTTGTCGTATCAGGATTATCCTCTAAAACACGACAAGTACAACAATTTTTGTCTACTTTTTCCACACGGAATACTTGTGAGGTAGTCCCACCTGTAACTGGGTCTTTGCTAGTTGGCATGCTAAGTGCTACACCATTAGAACCACAAGTGTAAAGCTCGATTGGTCTTGTATTACAAATTAAGCAGTTAGGTCCACCACCCAAGACAGGTCTATCGCATGAATCCAAACAACTATCTGGACAAGCGTTTTGTTGAAGAACTAAGATAACATTTAAAATTTCATTGATGCAACTTGAAGATGTACTATTACTGTTCATACCTATTCCCCTTTCCTATATTCTCATTATTAATTTATGTGAAATTTTAAAATTAGTGCAAATTTATCTATTTTATAGTATAATTTTTATGAGGTAGATAAATATGGAACGAATTTTTGTTTATTTAATTATTATTGTTGTTTTACTTTTTATTTCGTTAATTGTAATGAAATTAATGAGAAAAGACTTTAATTTGGAGGCCAATAAGCTTTTAGTTTGTCTTGGTGGCAAGGAAAACATTATTAATGCCGAGTGTAACATGTCCCGGTTTAAAGTAATCCTTAAGGATATGAGTTTAGTTGACAAGGATGGTATTACTAAGATGGGGGCTAAAGGGATAGTTGAAATTGATAATCAGTTGAAAATTATTTTCGGCAGTGATGCTAAACAACTTAAAAAGTATATTGACCAATTGTTATAAATATGAGTAAATGCTCATATTTTTTTAATATGGATAATAATAGTTGTATGAATAATTACCATAAGGGCCACCCATATATGGAGGCATTGTCATACCGTAGTTTGGAGCAACGTTGTAAATTGGTCTTGGTCTAGTTAACCCAATCGCGGCTCCACCTGTTAAAGCACCTACTAAAAAAGGAAAAACAAATTGACGATCTCCATTCATACTATTGTAATTATATGGTTTATAATATGTATACATAAACATTCTCCTCTCGTTAGTAAGATATGTTTATTAATTATTTCTAGATAAGAAAAAAGCCTAGTTTTTTTGACTTTTCTTTCTAGGCTTTTTAGCTTTACTTTTTTTAGCAGTTTTTTTCATTTTAGATGGAGTTTCTTCAGACTCTTCTAGTGAGTTTAAAACAGTACTTGCAAGTTTAGTTGTGTTTTTCTTAACCTCTTTTATAGCGTCATTTAACATGTTTGCATCTGTATTATTGGCAACACTTATTAACTCATCACATTTTTGATTTATTAACTCTGTTTTTTCTTTTACTATATCCGTTTTCTTGGCAGTATCTAAATCTGTTAAGTCACTTTCTATTTCGGCTAACTTATTTATAAGAGCTGCTTTGGTACTTTCAATGTCAATATCTTTTATAGTATTTATCAATTTATCAAAAGACTTTCTAAGTTCTAATCTAGTGTTTTCACCTTTATCAGGGGCAACCAATATGCCTAGGCCTATGCCTACTAAAACACCACTTAAAAAACGGCCAAATTTATTTTGACTCATTTTTTTTCACCTTTTTTACTGTAACGTTCTCTACTTTCTCTACTTTCTCTACTTTCTCTTTGTCTTTTTTTGATTTAAAGATACTAGCAATTAAAGTAGTTAAACCTTCAACAACTTTATCAGTTATTAAAACAATTCTATCAGTTGCTCCATCAATTATGTTAAAAACACCATCTAATGATCTAATCTTATCGTTAACGTTATCTACTACTTTTTCAACCTTGTCTAATGTTATTAGGCATTTAATAGCTAATACTATGCCAATTAGTAAAACGATTATTAATAAAACATAGATAATTATTGGTAAAAATTCTAGTAAAAAATTCATATTATTTTTCCTCTTTTCTATCTTCGTACATTGAATCAATTAAATCAAATAAATCATTTTCCAATGTATCATTTTCTAAGTCTGCACCTTTTTTTGGTTCTTCTTTTATTTCTAGTTCTTCAGGTATAATTTCTTTTACCTCTTCTTTAGTCTCTGGAACATCGATGGTTTGGAAAGAGACATCTTCTAGTAATTCATCAACACTTTTTTCTTCCTTAGTTTCTGGTATGGAAGGCACTTCTATTTTTCTTGTTTCAGATAGTGTTTTTTCGATATCTTCCTCTAGGGTTCCAAAGGCTTTTTTTCGAACATCATCAACATCAATTGTTCTTTTTTCTTCTTTAACAACTACGACATCTTCTTTTTTATAATTTTTGTCTAGAACACCATAAACTGGTGATATTACTGGTGATGGTTGAAATTTTTTTGTATTAGGACCAGATGGTTTTTTAATATCGTAGGCACGACCTTTTATCTCAGGTGTTCTTTCTTTAACATCTCTTTTTATCTTTGGCTTTTCATAATCAAAAAGGTTGATTCCCATGCTCTTTTTTTCTTCTGGAGCTTCTTTTTTAGGGGACTTCATACTTTCAAATTCTTGATCATCAAAGATAGGAAAGTCAAATGTTTTTTCAGATGAAAAAAGGTCTCTATCACTTACAATTGGTGTATCATCTTTTATTTCACTTTCATAAACATTTCTTTTACGTTCTAAAGGCTTTTTTGTCTCTTGTTCAACTTTCTTTTTTGGTTCTTCAATTGGAACCTCTATTTCTTCTTCTTCAAACAAAACGTTTTTTAATTTATTTAATAAACCCATATGTTTCCCTACTTTCTTATCTACGAATAAAATCTGGATCTACTTTATCGCTATCATCTTCGTAAGTTCCGTATTCTTCTACAATTTCCAGATATTCGGATTCTGTATCAGCTGGTGCAAAAATGTTATGTTCAACTTCATTAGTTTTTAGGACATCTTCGCCCATCAGACTAGTTAACACAGTGTCTTGATACGTTATAGAAGATAATATGCTCATGGCATAGGCAATTGTTTCTTTGGTAGCCTCTTTATCTACTATCACTTCTATTTTAGCATAATTATACATGATTTCAATAAAATATTTGTCGTTTTCAGTATTTTTTATTTCAATGTAGCCAAATTTTTTATCTTTTAATATATTTTTGCTATAGACTGCGGTTTCGGACTCAGTATATGAAGAAGGTATTTTATTGTAATAACTAACATAGTCAACATATAGGTAATAAATATTTTCACCATGAGATATTATTTCGTTAGACCCTTCATAGCTAAGAAGACGCATACCTTTTGGTAAGTAATATTTATACCCCACCCGATTTATATTAGTGGTATTTACTAAGGTGTTAGTTGTATTGGTTAAAATCTCATCGTAACTATTACTTTCAATAGTTGTACAGCCAGTTGTTAATAATATTATTATAAATATACTAATTATTTTCTTTTTCATAAGCTCTCCTATTGCTTAATAAGTATAGCAAATTTTAGATAAAAAGTAAAACGGATTTAACGTCTTTTAATGGCTTCTAAATAATTAATTTTAAAACCAAGATTGCTAAATTTTTCTTCGTATTCAGTTTTAATATTAAAAAGCTTTTGACTAGCAAGATCAAGTGTTACTTTTTCAAAGTAATAACCATATTTACTTAGGCTTTCAAGACTATACGCAAATAAAATTATGTTGTCAGTTTTTTCTATTATATGTGGGTCCCCAGCAAATATTTGATCATATATTTCCAGGAAAGACTTTGAAGTTAATCTTCGTTCACTATGGCGATTTTTAGGCCATGGATCTGAAAAATTTAGGTATATTGTAGCAATTTCTTTAGCAAAAACTTGGTTTAATTCTTTAGCATCACAACAAATGAATCTAATGTTATTTAATTCAATATTAGTCATTTTTTCAATTGCTCTTACTAGGACGCTTTCTTCTTTTTCAACACCAATAAAATTGATATTGGGATAAGTTTTAGCCATTTCTATTAGGAATGTTCCCTTACCCATGCCTATTTCTAAGTGAATGGGATTATTGTTTTGAAATAGTTCTTCATAATGACCACGATATTTATCTTTATCCTTAATGTAGTAAGGACTTTTTTCTAATGTTTCTTTAGCATTTTTAACTTTTCTTAAGCGCATGTTATCACTTTCTTTCTATTTTTACATATATTTATTTTAGAGGAGGTACAAAATGAAAAAAGATCGTAATTCGTTTTTTGGAAGTACAAATTTTAATATGAATGCTAGTGGAATGGACAATATGTTACCATATATGCAACAAATAATGCCTAATCCTGCGATGCCTAATATAAACGCTGCATCATCTAGTTTTTATGCGGCTAATAATATACCTGGACAGATCCCTAGCAATATGGGTATGAACAGTGTTAATAGTAGTTCACTAGATGAGATAGAGGCAAGAATCTCTAAATTAGAACGTTCAATTAATAGATTAGATGCTAGGTTGAATAAATTGGAAGGTTCTTCATTTTATACGAAAGATACATATGATACGGATGGGAATATGTATATGGTTTAAGGGGTGTTATCCCTTTTTTTTATGTAGTTTTTAATATTTTCACTACTCATAGCATTTAGGTTCAAGTCTGCAAATATATGGGCTTTATATAATGGGTATGCTGCACAACCAATCATGGCAGCATTATCGGTACAATATAAGATGTTAGGTACGTGAAATGTTACACCATATTTAGCACATGTTTTTTGCATTTCATTTCTTAAGTATTTATTAGCAGAGACGCCACCGGCTAAAATCATGTTTTTTATTTTGGTATTTTCTAGAGCAAGACTTACTTTTCTTGTTAATTCATCAACGGCTACGGTTTGAAATGAACAAGCTAAGTCTTCTTTTCTGATAGGGTTATTTCTTTGTGTTTCATTATGAACTAAATTTATAATATAGCTTTTTAGGCCACTGTAACTAAAATTATAGGTGTCATCTTGCATTGGTTTTGGTAAGGAATAGGTATCATGTCCTTTTTGGGCGGCTGCTTCAATATTTGGCCCACCAGGATACTTCATTCCTAGTATTCTCGCTACTTTATCGAAGACCTCGCCTATTGAATCATCAATGGTACTTCCTAGAACTTCCATTTCTTTTTCATTTTTAAGAACTAATAAATCGGTATGACCCCCACTTACAATAAGAGCAAGAGTTGGGTATGTTATATCATGTTCGATATTATTCGCGTATATATGACCAAGTGTATGATTAACGGCTATTAATGGTTTATTATAGACATAAGCAAGAGTTTTAGCACATTCAACACCTACTAAAAGACTGCCTAAAAGGCCTGGTGCATAAGTTACGGCTATAGCATTTATGTCATCCATAGTAACGTGGGATTTTTTTAATGTTTCATCTAAAACCATCGTTATGTTTTCGGTATGCATACGACTAGCTATCTCTGGTACTACGCCACCAAAACTCGCATGAGTATCCATTTGGGTTAAGATAGTAAGAGAATCAATATCCTTACCATTTTTGACAATAGCCATGGATGTTTCATCACAAGATGATTCAATTGCTAAAATATATACATCATTCATTTTCTATTTTCCTTTCCATAATATACGCATCACAATCAGAGTAATAATTTTTACGAGAGCGTATTATGTTAAAACCAAATTTTTTATATAGGTCAATGGCATTTTGATTATCTTCACGAACTTCTAAAAATATGGGTGTATTAACTTTAGTATTGGTAATTAACATATCTAAAAGATTAGTGGCAACATGTTTTTGACGAAATTTTCTTAAGACAAACAAGTCATCAATATTTACTTCGCCCGCTAATTCTTGATAAATAAGAAAACCTATAATTTTATGATTTTCTTCATAGACTAAAATATGAAAGAATTCTTTTTCGTGTAATTGTTCTAAATTATAGGTATTTACGAAATTCGGATGCAACATTGTACCTAACTGATAAATTTCTGAATAATCTAAGGGGTTTGCTTCTCTTATCATTTTAGAGCCTCTATTTTTTTGACATAAAAAGGATTTACAGCATGAGGGTTTTCTTGTTCTTTATTAAAATATTTCTGAATTATATAATCATCGTTTATTTCTTCTTTTAATTCATGCCAATTTTTAGTGTCGTTGTTTGTTAGAAATTCATTTTTAGTTAAGTAACGATAGTTAGAATAGTTGGTATCATTTAAATCAGCAGCATAGTAGCCATTTTTTTCTTTAATAAAGTAGGTACCATTTGGTAAATTTTCTTTACTATAAAGTTCTAGGCTAGTAATTGAACATATTTTGATATTTAGAGCATAGGCCATAGTTTTGGAAATCGTAACGCCTAGTCTTTCGCCCGTAAATGAACCTGGGCCATTAACAACTATAATTTTATTAATTTCGTTTGGTGTTAATGCGTTTCTTTCTAGTAGTTCTTTTAGGGCTGGCATAGTTATTTCGCTGTGACTTTGGTTTTCACTATTTACAATAAAATCAAGTAATTGTTCTTCTTTATATAGTCTTAAATTTATTTCGTTACCATGAGTATCTATTAATAAAGTTATCATTTTAAACACACTCCCTTTATTACGTTTGTAGTATAACTATTAATCATGTTTTTGTCAAATAAAAAGCCCTAAATCATAGGACTGAATCACATAAATCTTCATAATCTTTACCGTATGGTTTAAAGATTAATAATCGTGTATTTTCACTTGTTACTTTAAAATCTATTTCAAGTCTTTCATCTGGTAGCTCATCTTTAATTAAGTCAGCCCACTCAATGATTGTTACACCGCCTTTATAAAAGTAGTCAGTAAGACCTATGTTTTCTTTATTATCTTCTAAGCGATAAACATCCATATGGTATAAAGGAAGTTCGCCATTAAGGTATTCTTTTACTAAATTAAAAGTTGGTGAGGTTATTGTTTCATCAATTCCTAAGGCACCGGCGAATCCTTTAACGAAAACCGTTTTGCCACTGCCAAGTTCACCATTTAAACAAATGACCATATTGGGAAATTTTTCACTTTCTAAATTTTGCGCTATTAAAAGCGTATCTTTTTCATCCTTTGATGTGTATTTATAATTCATAATGTATCACCTATTATGATTTTAATATAGTAAATATTTTTTTGCAATAACTATAACTTCATTTGACAAAAAATTAATAAAAAAAAGACTTTAGTTTAAATAAAGTCATATGTTTGCTTTGATTAAATCTTCAGATGTGGCATAAAAAGACTAAAAACAATATATTATTTGTTTAAGAAGAGTTGTGAAGTCAATTTACTTGACTTTATGAAAGTGTCTTCTTATGCGTGTAAATATTGGCAAACTTATTATACCTTATTACACTTAAAATATAGGTTTTTATGACATTAATTAGGTATTGTAGTAAGTAGTAATAGAATGATCATTTTAAATGATTTGAGGTAATCAATTTTATTAAATTGAGAAAACAGTATTTCCTAATTATCAGACATAAATTCACCTGATTTTTTTAAGCAAACAGTTGCACTGTCCAAAAGAAATAATTCATCATTTCTCTTGAGGTGCTTTTTAATTATATGTTATTTCACATAAAAAATCAAGTGGTTTTTGCATTTAATTTTCATAATAATTTTTAAGCATAAAAAAACCTTCTAAAATAAAGGCTTAGAAGGTATATTAACACATAAAAAAATTGGCAACTTCCTATTTTCGCTTTCACTATCGTCGGCGTTCTAGTGCTTAACTGCTCTGTTCGGGATGGGAAGAGGTGTGTCCACTAGGCTATCGTTACCAATTAAGGATTTTGTCCTTTAAAAACAAGATAATGTATTTTCATCAATAATTTTATAAGTTAAATCCTCGAACTATTAGTACTAGTCAGCTCAACGTATTACTACGCTTCCACCTCTAGCCTATCAACGTTGTAGTCTTCAACGGTTCTTACTTCACGAGGAATGGGAAAATTCATCTTGGAGGAGGCTTCTCGCTTAGATGCTTTCAGCGATTATCCCGTCCATACATAGCTACTCTGCACTGCAACTGGCGTTACAACAGATACACCAGAGGTATGTCCATTCCGGTCCTCTCGTACTAGGAACAGCTCTCCTCAATTTTCCTACGCCCACGACGGATAGGGACCGAACTGTCTCACGACGTTCTGAACCCAGCTCGCGTGCCACTTTAATCGGCGAACAGCCGAACCCTTGGAACCTGCTCCAGCCCCAGGATGTGACGAGCCGACATCGAGGTGCCAAACCGCTCCGTCGATTTGAGCTCTTGGGAGCGATCAGCCTGTTATCCCCGGAGTACCTTTTATCCTTTGAGCGATGGCCCTTCCATGCGGAACCACCGGATCACTATGCTCTAGTTTCCTACCTGATCGACTTGTTGGTCTCCCAGTCAAGCACCCTTATGCCATTACACTCTGCGACCGGTTACCAATCGGTCTGAGGGCACCTTTAGAAGCCTCCGTTACTCTTTTGGAGGCGACCACCCCAGTCAAACTACCCACCAAGCGGTGTCCTCATCCCTGAGTTAGACCCCAGACGACGGAAGGGTGGTATTTCACTTGGCGGCTAATCGCGACCTGGCGGCCGCGCCTCGAAGCCTCCCACCTAT